>Ga0160453_100043_pt1 | contig 154376 bp, 163 predicted proteins | sample HID1971K_E6MG_FD_108228 | JGI IMG/M metagenome (GOLD analysis project Ga0160453, IMG submission 108228) | Enriched millipede-associated microbial communities from UW Madison campus, WI, USA - HID1971K_E6 MG | ecosystem: Host-associated > Arthropoda: Insects > Digestive system > Unclassified ...
CTTCTGGTAAAAATGTACTAATCAGGGTTTGCTCGGCTTGACTCAAAATGAAAATTCTCGTTTGATTTAAAATGCAAAAGAAAGAAATTATTTTCTTCCCCCCAAGAATTCCGCTTGATCCGTTTTTTCCACTCGGGACGATTGAAGTCTTTTGCAGAATAGTCTTCGCGGAAGATACCTGTTATCTGGATACTGTTGAACTCACAATATTGTAGAAGTCGCTCTTCTTGTTCAATAAGGGAGTAGCCCTGACACATTTGCTCATCGGTACTCACCCTAACATACATGTAGGCTGATTTCATAATAATTAAATTAAGTAATATCAAAATAAGCTATTTGATTAGTATTGGTTATTCATTTTATATCCATTTCTTTTTGGACACTTTTTTACTGACTTTTGATTAAGCTAATTTTTAAGTTATGGTAGAAACCAAAGAAGAAACTTATCACGGTATATGGTTTTTGCCAAACAGTCAAGTGACCGTTCAAGGACACCTATCAGTAACCGATTTTGTTATAGAACTTCAACTTACCGATCCTAATAATAGGCTGCTATCCGAAAAAGTTGGAGGAAATGATATTGATGAGATAAAATATCCAGTGATACATGGATTTGGAAGTTATGGGGAAAAAATAACTCTTTACGACTGTACTGGATATATGGATAGCTTTAATGCAAGGCTAATGCTATATGGTGACGAATATTTCAAGCCATTCAACGAACAGAAATTCAAGATATTAGGTGTGCACATTCCTAATTTCGATGGATGGATCAGTAGCGATAGCTTCAAAAAAGCTACCAGTAATGCGGGATTTTCAATCGAATACAGCACGCCCGAGAAACTAAATATTGCCCTTAGCGATAGTCTGGATTTAAGCATAGACTTTGAATGTTTTGAACCATCAACCGATAAAAGAAACAAGATCACATTACATCAATTTGCATTGGTGAATTTCATTGCCAAGCATGAGGACGGAATGGACTTGAAGGAGTTTTTGAAATACCTGCTGTATTTTCAACAGCTCGTTTCTTTTTTGTCAAGGGACGGCGCAAATGTTTCCGCTGCCCGTGTGTATACCACTGTTGAACATTATGACAAAAATAAGTTTTTGGGTACGATGGTTTATGGTGGAACACCGTTTAATAAGTTTGAATATCCTATCCGTGAACGTGCGGGGAAATATCTTGTGACCAGGGACGATGTGGATGAAAGTCTGGAGAGCTTTTTAAAAAAATGGTTCAGTTTTGCTGCTCAGGGGCAGCACATCCTTAAGCTGATATTTTTAGATTATTTCTATCGTGGAGCCTTTGATGAAAATAACTTCCTGAATTTGATTAGGGCACTGGAAATATATCATATCTACAAATTTCCAGGGAAGCCAATGCAGGATGCCGATTTCAAACTGAAACTGTCAAATATTATAGCAGGGGTGCCGGATGAGTATAAAGCTGAAGTCAAGGAGTATTTGGCATTCAAGAATGATTTCACCTTGGATCAACGGCTTACGAGGTTGTTTTCTGAAGTTGAGGGAAATAAAATTGGCTTTGATTATAGATACGATGATGAATTCAAGCGAAAGGTAAAACAGTCTCGGAACTACTATACCCACTACAATTCCAACCTGAAAGCTAAGGCCGTTAAAGGGGTTGAATTAGAGGAGCTTACCGCTTCTTGTCGTGCTTTAATAAATTATCTTGTTCTAAAATATTTGGGTATACCACAAGAAATTCTGAAAAAGCGGTTTGAATATTACATTGAGAGTTCCTATTATTCAAATTATTTCCTTTAGTTAGTGCATTTTCAGCTAAGAGAATGCAACGGATTAAAAGCTTATCTTTAATGTATATGATGAGAGACGCTCTTAAGACTGAAGATAAATTTTACATGTGTTGTTTCCGATTGGAAAGGGAAGATATTTTGGTGCTTGATCAGGAAGACAACGGACCAATCAACAACGTAATTAGCGGAATAGCTATCCATTGTTATGGTGTTAAGTTTTATGATGACCATCATGGCTTATTGGTAGAGATGTTCTATATCAATGGGAAGCAAGAATTGAAAGGAGACATCATTAGACTTGATGTAAAGGATAGTGATTATTACGAGCTGCTATTGCACTTTTGTGTTTTACTTGCTGATAATTATAAGGAAGTTGATGCGATCGGTGCATTTAATACATTTCAACAAAAACTAAGAGGCTTTCTGGAAAAGCGGGAATTTTTTACCGTGACCAGCCTTGAACTCAAACCGTTCAAAGGACAGAATGCAGTTATGATGAGCTCAGCATCAAGAGGTATCATTAAGCTTGATTTTATCGATCCCAAAGAGTTTTATAGGGATTTTTTCGACAATATTGCCGACCAATCTGTAGAAAAAGGTAAAGAGTATGTGTACCTAATGGTGAATACTGATACGGCTCTGATCAAGATAGGGAAGAGTATTGATCCAGTATATAGGGAAAGGACGCTCCATTCCAAGGAACCGAGCGTTCATCTGATTGCTTTGTGGCGCTGCGGTCAGCAAGTCGAGAAAAAGCTTCACGCAAAGTTCAGTCACAGGCGTGTTCGAGGTGAATGGTTTAGGCTAACCTTATCAGATCTGACTGCCCTTGAAAAAATGATGGTGGAATGGTAGTCCGACTCTTTATTTTGTTATACAGGCCTTATTACAACAGGCTTTCTCGGTAATTTCGAACTTTTTTGGAATTGATAGACTTTGATGTTTTCCCACATTATCAACTTGCCATCTACTGATTTCACAGCACGGATTTCACCATCTTGAGATACTACAAAACCTATGCTATCAGGATGCTTATTGCAATAAGCAAACATAGACTGATGTCGAGTTCCGTAATGTTCTGGTTTTATCTTTGTTATTCTTGAAGGTGAGGAGCCTTTGCTGATATATACAAATTCAGGTAGTCCTTTTTCTGTTATTACTGTGCCAAAGCCATTTACTGTTAAAAGTGGTGACAATAATACCAAGCCGTCAACGCAGCTCAAGGATGAAACGAAACGAATAGCTCCTATAAGCTCGTTATAGCTGTCATCAAGGTACAACTCGCTATTGTCGCAGTCATTATGCAGTGCAATCGGCATTTGTTTACCTTTCTTTTTTAGTTCCCCAACATGGTCTATCAATGTCTCGTTATCAGAAATTGATGACACTATGTGCTTGATACTACGATTTATCCTATTATATTTAAGTTTGTACTTTACTTTGACATCCTCGGTAAATTCTTTTGTAATCAAGATTGCACCGCCATGGCTGTAATTTTTTATACGTAGCAAAACCCTGCATATTGCTTCTATTACATTTAGGTAAACAACAGAATTCAATTCTTTGATTTCTTCCTTTTCAATATCATACCCAATCACAGTCCTCATTAGTTTTTCGCTATAAAGGCAGTTTGCTTTCAAAAATTCTGATATCGGGCCGAATTCAAATACATTTGGGTAGTTTTTTACTAGGGAGTTTTGGTTTAGCGTTGCCAATGGCTGGTAATCCAGCATAACACTTAGTATTCCGATACCGGTAATCATGACCTTTATGATTCCGGGATGATCAGGACGCTCCTCCCGTTCATAATTTAAAAAGCTTTGATAATGAATAGTTTGATCTATCAAACCATAGATATATAAATCTTCTTTATCATCATAATATATCGATAGACTTGAACTCCATGGATCTACTGCCTTTGATAGTTTTACAAGGTTTTTAATGGAGAGCATCTCTTCAGATTCAAATGGATAGAATTTCCATTCGTCGAACTGGTCATCTTCTTCTTCCGGCCTGATTTTTTCATGATCTAGCAAGGTAACGATGAGCTTAATGAACTGGCCCTCTTCAGTCTGGAGACTTGTGAAATACAACGTCTCTAAAAGTTCTGTTAGAATCTCTAATGTCGGTTTTTCGTCCTTGATCTTTGATCTCTGAAGCTCATCATAAACAAATTTAGCCAGGTCGGCAGGCGTAGAATTTTTTTCCATTTGTTACTTTTATCTTGGCGTCTTTAATAATATGTGGTGTTAATTTAAACATTAAACGCTGAAATCAATTATAGTCTTAAAACTTTACGGTCTCATTCTATCTGCAGGATCCTGATTTATGGAAGTATAATATAAGTCAATTTGCAATCATACCCTAATATTTCCAAATCATTCTCTGCGACATTTTTAAAAGATACCTTGCTGAAAAAAGGAATGTTCTTTTTTTGCTTTTTGCCAAGCACTATTCCAAATATAATCTTGTAATCAGATGAAAGATAGGGCTCAGTGATGAAATTGGGAGCACAACCATATGCAGTAAGGTATTTGTCAAATTCCTTCCGATATGTTTCACTCTTTTTAAGGGCTTGACCGCTAAAAGACCCTTGCCTGAAGAGATGGCTAAGTGATGGAGACGTTTTTCCCATCTTTACATGAACGAAAGTTTTGGTTACAATGTCGAACACGTCGCAAATTTCACTTCTGTCCTTGCCCAAGCTAAGAGTCTTAGATTTTGGATTTCCCAAGTCGAATAGAAACCTGTCCTTACTGTTTGAGGCACATATTTCTTCATTATAATCACTTTCCTTGATCTTACTTTTTGAAGCAACTGGAAAATCATGTGGATCAAGGATTCTGGCTTGATAAAAATCCTCGATTTCTTTAAAGAAAGATGGGGCGACCTCATACCAAGACCCTTCAGATAGAATATACTTTGTTCCATTGATTTCAGTCTCCCAAGAAAGGCAACGTTGAAGCGGCCAATCCATTGTCTTGACGTCTTTGTCACTAAGAATGTTCACTTTGAACTTGTCGATATTTTCAAAAGACATTTCCTTTATTTCCGAACCAACACTTTTTTTCCAATCCAACATTTCAGGCATGGCAAGCGCCTCTTTTTTGATCAGTCTTGATCCATCTCCAGTAGAAAATACAAATCCATTACAGTCGAAGATTGTTTCGTAATAAATAGGCGGAGAGAAAAACATGTTATCGAATTTTGCCGCTTTTAAGGTTTTTGCAAGTTGTTTAGTCAGTTTTTCAACAAGTGAATTATCGCGAACCATAGCGATATTGTCAATCCAGGCATAATCGGTTTTGTAGTGGTTAGAAGCAAAGTGAGTCAGGACTTTTTTGCATAAAGATTTCAGTTTGCCAAATCCCTCTATGCTTTTTCCGACCTTTAAGCTGTCCTTGCCATCTAGTGCTTCACCTAGTTCATGGTTTTTTGGTAATTTACCTACAATACCGCGAAGAATATCTTTTTGCTTGTTGATGCCGAACTGTTCCGGAGTCGATCCAAGTACTGCTTGTTTTTTCGTTTTCTGCGAATTAATTTCTGGGGTAGTGGTGTCCACCTGTCTTATTTCCTCCTTTGGAATACAGTTGAGCGCCGTCTTTAATCCGAAATTGTATTCAGTTTTTGTCAAATCGATTAAATGCAATCCATACCCAAATGGTATAGCTAGCAATCTTTTTTCTACTTCTAGCACTAACACGGCATAGGACGAGGAGTTCTTGAAAGGACTTGTGCCTACGGTAAAATGGGATGCAAGTAAATGTGCCCAATCGGGGGTTATGGTGTTGCTATTTTTATAGAATAGGGTAATGCCATCTTTTTCTTCCGATTTTAAACCAGACTTTTTTTTAAATATTTGCTTTGGATCTTTTATGGTATCCTTAATCAAATAGATTGTGGGCTTAATCGCTGTCATGACAAAAAGGTGATTGTATACTGTAAATACATAAACCGCGATTCAAACCTGCTGAAATTTTAGGTTTTTGGCCGTCGATTGTGATTAAATCCAAAAGGATGATCTGGTTATATTTTTTAGTAAAAAAATGCATAAATGAGAGTGTTTATAGTAAATTAACTATTTTATTATACTTTGCCATTTTTAATGTTAAATTAAGTAATTAGTTAACTTACTTTATTCAACCTTAATGGCTTCAATTGTTTTAGTAAGATATGATGGAAAACCCTTGTCATTATAACTATATGAAAAGTCTTTACTTATCTTGTCGTTATAAATTCGCCAACCATAATTAGAAATAAGATCTAGAGCATCTTCTGTACTAAGGAGTTTTTTATCAAATTTATGCTCTACTTTTTCAAAAGACCAGTCGCTATAACCTCTTGGAATGGGGCAGACATCTAAAGTCTTATCTTTATAACGCAGTACGGAAACATAGAAAACAATACCTAATCCAGAGTTTTTATCTTTCGAACTAATAGTGTCATTAGTGACTTGGTCGCTAATGAATTTCAATCTGGTTAATGCTATTTTTTGTCCTTTATATTTAGCGGTGATGTTATTATCGGAACCTAAATTCGTCTCGCTGCTACTAGAGAACTTCAAATTGGTGGATCCGATTTTATCATCTTTTGAAGTAACACTGCTAATGGAACTATATTGTGAAGGTGTGCTCGAACCAGCTGTATAGCCTCGTGTGTGTGGACTAACATAAGTACCATCTTTTCTATAATAGCCTTTTACATTTGTCGTTCTTTTTTGGGCAAAAGCTGAAGTCATTAACAAAAGGGTAAACAGAAATAATAAAGTCTTTCTTTTCATGGGATTAAATTTTAGGTTTTTATTGTTCAATTTATTACGTTGTATTTTGGTATTGACCTTTTCTCTAAGTATCTCTTTTGTGAGAAGAAGATTAGGTTTGATATCAAAGTGTATTATGAAATTTTATGACGCTAAAATAATTAGACTTGGTAGATAAAATTTACGGTTTCCCGTAAGTGTGGTACAGATATTTAAGTGAGCATTTAAATAGGATAATTTCGTTCTCCCAAATATGAAGGGCGAGTAATTTTTATTCTTCCAAAACTTTCGAAAAACCCCCAATTTCAATCAATTCATTCACAAAACGGTTCGAATTACGCACCGTAACTGACCCAAGTTTTGAAAGCAGTTCTGAAAAGAGCTGCTTTTTTTATTTAAATACTTTATTTTCAGGTGAAAATAAATAGAAAATTCTGCTTAAAGGTGGTTCGATGTTTTTGTGTTGAAAATTCAGGTCTTTTTTAAAAGTGTATTTCTGAGCAAATAGCAATGAATTTTTGGTTCGAGCCCCATTATCGAGTTGCCTTATCACCGAATTTTTTTTGAAATAAAAAATGCCTTTTTTAGCCTATTTCTGATTCTTTCCTTTTTTCTTAATATAGACTTAATTTTTTTTACGATATGCTCGCTTAAGAAATACATTAAATCCAACGTTTTTTCGGTATCTTCTTCACTATACGTCTTCCCCTTCCTTTTTGAAGTATTCAATGCTTTTTTTGTAGTCACAGATCTTTTTTATTAAATTCTAGCTATTCATATTTGACCGATATGGTTTTATGAGAGGGATTTTAAATTAGTCGTCTAAGAGTAAATCAATTTTTTATATAAATTATTCATTACTAGTTGTTTTTATCTAATTGATATGCGATATTCAGATGAAAATTGCATGAAATTTTCTGGAATATTCTTGCAATTGGTACCCTTTTTGTAACTTTGATAAAGTAATAAATCTTAATATGAAAGATACAAGTCGATTAATAAAGCATATGCGGAGGGGTGAAGTTTACAGAAGGGAAGATCTTGTGTCATTTTCAAGTGCAATCGATAGAGAACTTTCACAGCTCGTTAAGGACGATATTATCGTTAAGCTTCGCAACGGTCTTTATCATTATCCAAAGTTGTCCGTATTTGGTAAGTTGCCACCAGATGAGAAAAAGTTAGTTCGGAAATTTCTAAAAGATGATAATTTCTTACTGACTTCTCCAAATCTATACAATAGCCTTGGTGTAGGCACAACCCAGTTATATAATAAACAAATTGTTTACAACCATAAACGAAAAGGCGAGGTGAAGTTGGGGAACCGTGTCTTCGATTTTGTCGATAAATCAGCATTTCCGAAAAAGGCAACTGTGGAGTTCTTGTTTGTTGATCTTTTGAATAATCTATCCAATATTGCTGAGGATGAATCTCAGGTGTTAAGTAGGGTAGAACAAAAAGTATCTAGTATGGATAAAGAAAAGTTGAGTAAATCCGTTAAAGCTTACGGAAATCCAAGGGCAAAATCTATTTTAAAGGCAATTCTTTAATTTTTTATATACATGGCTAAAATATATTTGCATGAACGTAGGGATTTTCTTGATTTGATTAAAATTGTTGCCGAGGAAAAAGGCATTGATCCATATCTCATCGAAAAGGACTATTGGATTATGCATGTACTTTATGGGCTAAAAGAACAAGGTTTTGATTTTGAGTTAAAAGGGGGAACTTCCCTTTCCAAGGGATATGGTATTATTAGTAGGTTCTCTGAGGACATAGATATATTGATCAATCCACCGGCAGATTTCAAGGAAAAGCTTTGGACGGGTAAGAACCATACAAAAGAGTTGCATATCAAGTCCAGAGTTGATTATTATCAATGGCTTACTGATACTATAACCTTGTCAGGTATTATTGAAGTAAAACGAGATACCGAATTTGATGACATACCAAAATATTTTGGTGGAGGAGTACGTTTGCTTTATAAAAGCTTAACAACAAGGGTTGAAGGGCCTAAAGAAGGAATTCTACTTGAGGTCGGTTTCGATGATGTCTCTCCAAATCAGCCGATTACTATTAGTTCATGGACCTATGATAGTGCTGTTAGCAATGGCATAGCGTTAATCGATAATAGGGCTCTGGATATAAAGTGTTATAATCCAGAATATACTTTTGTTGAGAAACTACAGGGAATTATACGAAAGTTCGCTCAAGAGCAACAGTCAGGAAACATAAATCAAAATTTCCTAAGGCAATATTATGATGTATATGAGCTTTTGGGTAATCAGATAGTGATTGATTTTCTCGGAACGAAGGAATATCTGGTACATAAAGAGCGTAGGTTTAATCAGAAGGAAAGGGATATGCCATTAGCCGAAAATCCAGCCTTTGATTTTTCAGATCAAACTCTTTTGAATACTTATAAAAAGCGCTATATTAAAACTAAAGCACTTTATTACAATGGTCAGCCTAGTTTTGAAGAAATTATAGGACGAATAAAAAAATATCTGGATCGCATGTAGCTCGCGGTAAAATAAGACGCTGTATGAGAGCAGTAAGTTTTTTCAAAAAAACGATAGCTGGTTATTTTGTTTTCATATTGTTTATTTGCTATCCCAAGAATTTGAAAATTGGATAAGTTACAATTATATAAATCCTTGTTTAAAGGACGTGAAGACGTCTATGCTATCCACTGGTCAAAAGGAAGCAAAAACGGTTACATGCCTGCTAAATTCTATGATCCCTACTTCAATAGGATTTATAAGAAAAGTACAAGCCCCACTGATTCAAAAGTCATAAATTATCTTCCTCTAACCGATGATCAGATTCAAAAACATCTTGATGGCAAGCAACTCATAGGTTTGTATCCACTTTTACAAGATAATACCTCTTGGTTAATCGTGGCAGACTTTGATAAGAACAGCTGGATTGAAGATTGTAGAAGTTTCATCGCCATTTGTGCGGACTACAACATTCCAGTCTATCTAGAACGTTCGCGTAGCGGCAAAGGTGGGCATGTTTGGATATTTTTTAATCAGCCCTATCCCGCTTTTAAGAGTAGAATAATTGTACTTACTTTATTAGAGAGAGCAGGAGTTGTTTCTACTTTTGATAAAAATTCCAGCTTTGACCGGCTCTTCCCTAATCAGGATAAGCTTTCTGGTAAAGGCTTTGGAAATCTGATTGCTTTACCATTTCATAAAACTTCCTTAGAACTTGGTAACAGTTGTTTCATAAACCCTGAAAAAGCTATTCCTTATACAAACCAATGGGAATTTCTAAATGGCATTAAACGAATTTCTACTAATGACTTAGATCAAATATTTCTTTCATTAACAAACTCTAAAAATGCAAGTGTTGTTGAACCGGGTAAACTTGTAATTAAATTGTCCAATACCGTTGAGATAAATCGTATTGGAATGAGTATTGCCTTAAATTCCTTTTTAAAAGAAGAACTTAACTTTTTTAATGCAGACTTTATCATTAAAAAGAACAGCGGGAGAAGTACGTTTGGGACAAAGCGATATTTTAGATTTATAGAGGAGGTAAAGGAATATGCTATTATCCCAAAGGGATTTATTAGAAAATTATTGGTTTACTGCATTCAGAATAATATTGAATATCAGTTAGATGACCATCGGAAATTACTTCCCCCTGCTAATTTCTCCTTCCATGCTTCTTTACGAGTATATCAGTTACCGGCGGTAGAGGCTGCATCTAAAAAGGATATAGGCATAATAGTTGCACCACCTGGTTCTGGAAAAACTGTTGTTGGCCTAAAAATTATTGCTGATAAACAGCAACCTGCATTAATTATCGTTCATCGTAATCAACTGGCAGATCAATGGGCAGAAAGAATTGAAGCGTTTTTAGGAATTCAAAAGCAGGATATTGGCAGGATAGGCCAAGGTAAAACAAAAATAGGAAAACAGGTTACCATTGCAATGATACAAAGCCTGGACAAAGAATTGCAAAAACCTGAAGCAGAAAAACTGGTTCGCAGCTTCGGGATTATTATTGTTGACGAATGTCACCACATAGCAGCAGAAACATTTAAAAATGCGGTCTCACTTTTCCATTCTTATTATTTATATGGCCTTACGGCAACACCTTTTCGGAAAAACAGTGATGATAGATTGATTTCAATTCATTTAGGAGAAGTCATCTCAGAAATGAAATCCAGCGACAAGGGAGCATCAGAACAACCTGAAATTATAATCAGAAATACAACATTAAATGTAGAATTCAATGCCAAAACAGATCGCTTCGAAACGCTGTCAAATATACTTATTCATGATTCCGAAAGGAACAAGCTGATTTTAAAAGATGTAATATTCCAGTTAAGTACTGGAAAACGAGTGGTTATACTCACGGAAAGAAAAGAACATATTGAAACTTTAAATCAATATCTAAAGCAATCCTTTGAAATAGTAACTTTAAGTGGTGATGATTCGGAATCCAGCCGCAATGCTAAGTGGCAAATCTTAAAGGCTGGAAACTATCAAGTACTCATTACAACTGGCCAATTCTTTGGGGAAGGTTCAGATCTTCAAAATGCGCAATGTTTATTTTTGGTCTATCCGTTTTCTTTTGAAGGTAAATTGATTCAATATATTGGTCGTGTACAGCGCTCTGAATTAACTCCAGTGATTTATGATTATAGAGATATTAAGATTGATTATTTAAATGGAATGTTTCTTAAAAGGAATGTTTACTACAAAAAACTGATAAGGCATAGAACGTTATTTGATGATGTTATTGAGGTTGATGAGGAGGTAAAACCACTGGGTAATCAAATAAGTCCTTTCAACAATCAAATCATTGAGCGAAGTATTAAAGTTGCAATAGGGTCACTTGATTTTTTATATGGAGGGGTTACTTTTTGTGAATTCATAAAGGAGATAGGACAGGAACTGCCATTTGATATTGAAAATATCCACATGCATCCTGAATTCGAAGTATTGAAGCATTACTTTGAGAAATTTTTGAATACCAAAACGATTACCGTAGCTATATCCACAGTTATGGAGAACGGTATTATAGTTGGTAAATCAGCAACGAGTGATGATTTAAAAAAACTGGATCGCGAAGTTGTAGACAATGTGCGTTTTCGCTTTGCTGAAAAAAATCTACTAAAGAAAGCTAACCTTATAGGAAAGAATATTGAAACGTCCCAACTTAACACAGGAGATGCTAACCAGACCTTGTACGAATCGGGAGAGGAATTGTTGAAAGATGTATTAACTAAAGGGAATTATCGTCATAAAATGCATCTACAGTATTTATCAGAGCTGCACCTAGGAAGAATATTGAAAATACGATTTGTGTTAAGTCCGTTTGCTTTTGTTTTTCTTGTAGCGGGAAATGAGAACTATCATATCGTTATGGAGACACTTGACACAGACGAGGCTACCTATATTTGGCATACTACGAAAGAAATTTCAGAACTCAAAAGTATGCTCAATAATGTAGATAAGGATCTTAACAAAATCCGAAATGATGGGAGATCTTCGTTTTTGCAATCAACGCCAGCAAATTTCAGCCGTGTATTACATGATTACTCGGACGAACGGAAGGGGTTTGTGATTTGGAAGGATAATATGGAGCAATTTATAACTTAATATGTAGTCTCTTTAGAATATCTATTTGGTTAAAATTTTATAAAAATCGCCAATTTCAATCAATTCGTCCAGAAAATGGTTCGAATTACGCACCGCCACTGACCCGAAAGCCCTTTAAGATATCTTAAAGGGCTTTTTTATTTTTTAGCCCATTTTTAATCGTTTGATAGCGCGTAAATAAAGACCGATTTTTGGTTTGAGCCCTGTATGGGATACCCTTGACGGTCCAAAAATAGTGTGCTATGAACTTGTGTTTTTCAATTAATTATTAATCAATAGATTATAGTTTACGTTAAATACCTTTTTTGGTTTGATGCTGTTAAATTTTGTTGATATAATTTAAACTATTGAAATATCCTTTGAGAAAGCGCAAGCGAATTGTAAACCAAATTAACCAGATGTAATGTCACGACCAATTCTTTTAAAGAAATTATCTCTGTAGGTCTCGGTTATAGGTATTAACTTGTCCTTGATATTAACCCTGCTTCTTTCTATAAACCTAATTTTGTCGAATGCAATGATATATGATTTATGTACCCGGATAAATTGATCTATCGGTAACAGCTGTTGAATGCTTTTCATGCTTTGGAGCGTCAAGATCATCTCGGTCTGGGTATGGACACTACATAATCCCTGGCACCTTCAAAATAGTAGATATCGGACAGGTTGATCTTTAAGATCCTGTTTTCAGTTTTAATAAAAATATGGTTTATCGTATTAGCCGAAATATTAGTTTCTGCCAATGCCTTATTCATTTTAAGTCTTTCGGTTGCTTTTTCAATAGCAACCATAAAACGAGCCATGGTATCCTACAGCAATAAACTCTTTAAAATTTTGCAGCTTAATTATGGTTTTGGAATTTCTAATAGCGATTATAATTTCCTGTATAATTGTATAATACTGCTAGTGAAAATATCAATCAAACTACCGGATACCTTTCACTTGGAAATAACATTACGATTTCGCCAACGCTATGGGCTGAAATATTTTTTTATGGCCAATCTAAGGTAACTTATGGCAACAATGTAAACCTGCCATTTAGCACCACCAGTTTGAGCTTTGGTAAAAAAATATTTAATGGGAAAGGAAATCTCAATTTAAATATCAATGATATTTTCTATACGGGGATTACCAGGACTGAGGCTAATTATGGCAATATTGTTTATTATTTAAAAAGTAAATACGATAGCAGGAATGTTCGTTTAAATTTTTCATACCGCTTTGGAAATTCAAAGATTGATATTAAAAAAAGGAGTGCAGGATCTGAAGAAGAACAACGGCGAAACAATAATTCCTATTGCTCAAGAATAATTTATTAAATTAATTTTATACAGTTTTAAATGAGTAGCTAATTTAGGTATGGTACATTGGTATTTATCTGCATATCCCTAAAGCTATTGAATTGGCTGCAAAGGAACAGCGGGAAATGTAAAGTTTTCACAATTGTTAAAACTATAATTTTTTATACCAGCCAAATACTTGATCTGAAAGTCTTGTCAAGATATTTTGTTTCTTGACAAGACTTTTTTTAATCTTTCTTTTTTCTAATACTTTTGGCCAGCTGTTCGAGATTTTGGCTTTTTCGGCGTATTTGGAACAGGGCTTTTATGAGGGGTAATGAAGGTAATGAAAGGGAGGTTTTTGAAAATTTTTGTTATGAGTACACTTGAAATGCATCAATTGTTATTGCTGTATAAGCAATTGTTTTAATAATTTTAATCCCTTTTATTTCCCTTATCATAATCCGCTCCCTTTCTTTTATCTTTGCCGCTTATTTAAGCATACCAAATCGTGATTAATGTAAATAACATCTCCGTTTCATTTGGCGGAACAACTCTATTTAGTGATGTAACGTTTTCTATAAATGAGAATGATAAAATAGCCCTTATGGGTAAAAATGGTGCTGGCAAGTCTACCATCTTAAAAATTATTGCCAATGCAGCTAAACCCACTTCTGGTAGTGTAACTGGCCCAAAAGATGCCGTAATTGCCTATTTACCTCAGCATTTGCTTACCCAGGATCATGTTACCGTTTTTGAAGAGACAATGAAAGCTTTTGGAGCGGTAAACCAAATGCAAAAGGAACTTGACGAGTTGAATGAGCAGCTCACTATTCGTACAGATTACGAAAGTGATGATTATATGAAGCTGATTGAACAGGTGTCTGAACTGAGTGAAAAATTTTACTCGATTGAAGAGATTAATTATGATGCAGAGGTAGAGAAGGTATTAAAAGGTTTAGGTTTTGAGCGTAAAGACTTTGCCCGCAAAACTTCTGAGTTTTCGGGTGGCTGGCGTATGCGTATCGAGCTGGCCAAAATTTTATTAAAAAAACCTGATCTCATCTTATTTGATGAGCCTACCAACCACATGGATATCGAAAGTATTCAATGGCTGGAAGATTTTCTGATCAACTCAGCAAAAGCTGTGATGGTAATTTCGCACGATCGTACCTTTGTTGATAATATTACCAATCGTACCATCGAGGTAACTATGGGCAGAATATATGATTACAAAGCCAAGTACACTCACTATCTTCAGTTGCGTGCCGATCGTCGCGTACATCAGTTAAAAGCTTATGAAGAGCAACAGCGTTTTATAGCAGATAACCAGGAGTTTATTGATCGGTTTAGAGGAACCTATTCTAAAACTTTGCAGGTACAATCGCGCGTTAAAATGCTCGAGAAACTTGAAGTTATTGAGATTGATGAAGTAGATACTTCGGCATTAAGATTAAAGTTTCCACCATCACCTCGTTCTGGCCAATATCCGGTAATTGTAGAAGAATTAACGAAAACTTATGGCAATCATGTGGTGTTCGAAAAAGCGTCGATGGTTATTGAGCGAGGAGAAAAGGTAGCTTTTGTGGGTAAGAATGGTGAAGGTAAATCGACGATGATCAAAGCCATTATGAGCGAGATTGATTTTGAAGGAAGTTTAAAAGTAGGGCACAATGCCAAGATTGGATATTTCGCCCAAAATCAGGCTGCATTGCTTGACGAGAACTTAACAGTTTTTGAAACTATTGATCAGATTCAGTTAAGCGATGGCAGTATAAAAATTAAAGATCTTTTAGGTGCCTTTATGTTTAGTGGCGATGACATTACGAAAAAAGTTAAGGTGCTTTCGGGAGGTGAGAAAACACGTTTAGCAATGATTAAGTTGCTGTTAGAACCAGTAAATGTACTCATTCTGGATGAACCAACCAACCATCTGGATATGAAAACCAAAGATATTATTAAAGACGCCCTGATAGATTTTGATGGTACTTTAATTTTGGTATCTCATGATCGGGATTTCTTAGATGGACTTGCAAAAAAAGTATTTGAATTTGGTAATAAACGCGTTCGCGAGCACTTTGAAGACATCAAAGGATTTTTAGCCTACAAGAAAATGAATAGTTTAAAAGAGATTGAACAGAACTAAAAAATTGCTATCCAATTAATATATCCATATTTGTTTTTAAAAAAGCAGTTCTGAAAAGAGCTGCTTTTTTGATGGCAGCCAAATCAACCTTCGGTTTAGTTGGTATTCCCAAAGTTTTTATTTAGAGGCTAATAGTAAGAGCAGGATTTTGTATTTTTACCTGGTGAAAACCAAAGAGAATATCCCTATCCTTGGGATTAATGAATTTCAGCTTAACTTAGGATCAGATAGCAGTTTTCAGTATCATGAAATTTGTGGTGTAGGGTTTATTGAAAAACCACACAAGCATGATTTCTTTGTTTTTCTTTTATTTGAAAGAGGAAGCGGAACACATACTATCGATTTTATTGAGCATAGTGTTACAGAAAAGCAATTACATTTGCTGTTTCCCGATCAGGTACACTCCTGGAATTTGGGAGCGGAAACAGCCGCATTTCAGATTATGGTAAGCAGGCAAATTTTTGAGACCTTTGCCAATTCGTTAAAGTTTGATCTTGTGATGTATCAAAAACATCCTGTATTGAACTTATATCCTGGAGTTTTTCAAAAGCTGTTATATGAATTTCGGGCTATCCAATCAGAACTCTTTTTAAAACCGATACTCTGGGATATTGTCAGATCAAGATGCAGGATCATTGCTCAAATGGTAAGCCGGGAAGCGGAACAGATATTTGAAGATCTGAAAGTTTATTGTGCGAAACCGGTATTATTCGAATATCAATCTATGATTGATACTTATTATAAAGAAGAAAAATCAGTAGCCTTCTATGCAGAAAAATTGAATATTTCTCCCAATTATTTAAATATACTTTGTAAAAAACATTTATACAGGTCTGCAACCTCCTTAATACATAACCGGCTAATTTTGGAAGCGAAAAGACTTTTATTGATATCAAAAAAATCAATAAAAGAGATTGCTTATGAACTTGGTTTTTACGATCTGGCTTACTTTTCTAAATTCTTTAAGAACCAAACAGGAATGCCTCCCCGGGATTTTAAGGAGCTGATGTAATACTACCTGCATAAATTTGTCGGGGTTGGATTGTTATAAATGGTACAAGTTCTGGTATGAATTTTACGAAGCTTTTGTGTTTTTGCTATATAACTTTGCATAAAAAGTATAAGTTATGACGGTAAATTCAATTTCAAGAAAAAGCTTTATTAAAAACACGGCTATTCTACTTGTTGCAGGTACAGGTAGTATAACAACAACAGCAGAGGCGGCAGAGAAGTCCGGGCCTGTAAATATCGGTAAGTCTTTTACCTTAAAAAATGTAAGACTCGAAACGGGTTTTGAATATGAAGATGGCGAAGTTAGCCATACTACTACAGAATTATTTACCGTTGAAATCAATGATGAGAAAATAAAAGCCATTCTGCCTAACAAACCAAATGCAAATGCCATTGATGCCAAAGGATTGCTAATGCTTCCAGCCTTCAGGGATATGCATATTCATTTAGATAAAACCCACTTTGGTTTACCCTGGAAAGCAAACCCCAGTAAGCGCAAAACGGTAAAGGACATGATTGCCTACGAACAGCAAATTATTCCTGAATTACTAAAAACATCTATACCGCGCACTGAAAAGCTGATTGAGCTTATGCAAAGTTATGGGACAAATTACGCAAGAACCCACATTAATGTCGACCCTACCTCTGGATTTGAATCACTAAGGCATTTGGAGAAAGCACTTGAAAACAAGAAAAATAGTTTTCAGGCAGAACTTGTAGCATTTCCCCAACATGGTATTTATTACACAAAATCAGAACAGTTGATGAAAGAAGTAGCTAAAATGGATATAGACTTTATTGGAGGGCTAGATCCGTACACTATAGACGGTGCAATAGAAAAACATATGGATTTTGTGGTTCAGCTCGCACTGGATAATAATAAAGGGATTGATATACACCTTCATGAAAGCGGCGAATCGGGGATGAAAACCATAAATTATCTAATTGATAAAGTGAATGAAAACCCAGAGTTAAAAGGAAAGACTTTCATAAGTCATGGTTTTGCGCTTGCTCACCTCGATAAAGTTAATACAGAAGAAATAGCTGAAAAACTTGCTAACGCCAAAGTAGGAATTACCTCTACTATTCCATTTGCTGGTACCATCATGCCAATTCCAACGCTTTACAAGCATGGTGTAGATGTGATGGCAGGCAATGACTGTATTATTGACTGGTGGAGTACTTTTGGTAGTGGGAGCATTCTTCAAAAAACGAACCTTGCAGCCCAACTTTATGGATACCGTACAGAATTTGATCTTTCAAGAAGTCTGAAACTGGCTACTCATAATATTCTGCCACTGGATGACAAAGGGATACAGATTTGGCCGAAAGCTGGCGATATTGCCGATTTGGTACTTATTGAAGCAAGTTGTTCGGCTGAGGCAGTTTCCAGGATATCAAAGGTAAAATCATTAATACACCACGGAAATATAGTGTTTTAAGCTTAAAGTTTACAGCTCAAAGCTAAAAGGAGTATTTTGGGGATTAACCAAGGCAGAAAATGGCTTGTTAAAAGATCTAATTACTACATACATTATTAATGCCCAACTGTTTCTCATTGATCTTTTTGAGGATGGAAATGAATTGATTTTACCTAAAGGCATATCGGAAGCAGACATCAGAAAAAGCTGGGCGACTGAATTACAGAGGTTTAAAGCTGTACGGGCAAAGTATCTTTTATATGCCAATTAATTTGTCATTTTCTACACAGGATAACTCTGGCATATTAACATGTTAGAGCTATTTTTGTTTACAGGCGATAATATTACTGAATGCGTAACCCGGACCAGCAACATAAAAACGATATGCTGTTGCGGCTAAAAGAAAAATTCTTCGTCAAGGAATTTGTAAACATTCAGCAAATATTAAGCGAAGAAATGGCTGAGATTTTATCTTAACAGATTTCTTTCCATTGCAATTAGCCTTATAGAAGCCTGTTTAGGTTCGCCAAAGCGACCGCTGATTTCTTCAAAAGCAATGGACTCTCCGGTAGCGATGTAACCATGGCGCTTGTACCATTCTATAAGTTCCTTACGCGAGCTTATAACGCTTATGGCCATTCGGGTACAATCATTTTTTAATGCAAATGTTTCTGCTTCCAATAATAATGATTTACCGATACCTTTGCCTTGCAATACCGGCGATACTGCAAACATGCCTAAATAAAGTTCGGGTTTTTTCACTTCAAGGTAAACTGTACCCAAAATAACACCATCAGTATCTGTGTATTTTAGAATACAGGTATTATCCTTGTCAAAATAACCCATTAAACTTTCTTCATTAATCCGAATACCGCCCAAAATTTCTTCTTCAGTAGTCCATCCTTTTTTAGATTCTTCTCCACGGTAGGCAGAATTGATTAATTTGTTTAATGCAGGTATATCTTTTATTGTTGCTTTAATTATAGGCATAATATCGAACTTAAGCGGCGAAAATAGCAGTAATAATTGAAGTCCTAAATCTAATCGATTGGGAAGGTTTTAAAATTATTCAAACTTTGATAAAAAAGCATAAATGAACGCAATCAAAATAAAAATCACCAGCTTTGTTAGCAATAACAAAGTTGGTTTTGTTGAATACAAATTTTATGAGGCCTTTAATAAGGAATATAATTTTTCAGATTAAATTTAAAAAAGAATACTTTTTCTGCGATAGGTTGCAATTGCAAATTCCTGATCCTGTAAATAGAACCGAGGTACAAAGATTTAATTTCCTCCTAATGGTTTTACTAAATTTAAAGTCTTTTCATTGCCAGCCAATGCTATTTTTGTATCATAATCGACGCTCTCTGAAATAAAATCAGAATCATAGGCAATTCTGGCTTTTCCTTCAGGCACAAAAATACCTGTTCCTCCCTTGCTGTTATCGATATTTATTAAACCAATAGTGTAATTTTTAATAGTGTTGCCTTCCTTTTCGCCCGAAATTATAGTGGCAAATATGGCAGAGTAAGATCCGTTGGTTGTTTTTACCTTTCCATAAACAGTAAATTTATTTTCCGAGCCCGATATAGCCGTTACAATACTGGTATCCCTTGAGTTTAATACATGCTCACCAATTAAGCTTATGCCAAAATCATCATTATGTTGGTTATAGAACTTCATTTTTGAATTATGAAATACACCACCCGGGTTATCTCCTGATATGTTTGATGTTTTTAAAACCAGTGGTGATGCATAAAATGAACCCTCTATATTAGGTGGTGTTGTACCTTCATTTACTGGAAATTTTAATTTTTTCAGGGTGTCTAAATATTGTTTTGGGATTACATCACCAATTTTATTTTTAAGAATTTCTTCATTAGATGGACCATTTTTTTTACAGGCAGCAAGATAAAAGATGGAGATTATTGCAAGTACGAAAATTGAAGTGTTTTTCATTGGAATATAATTTTTTGATAAGATTAAGATTGTAAATTGTAGTCATAATACCAAAGGTATGTATTATAAGATTTATAACAAAATGATTGTTCTAATTATATTAAAGTGTAACAACAATTCAGATATAACATAAGTCACAATTAACCCCTTAACTTGTCGCTTTTGCACGTTTGCATGTGCCTGGCATTATGGTACCTTTGAATAAACAAAATCAGAAAACACTTATGGCAACTCAAATTTTTGTGAATTTAGCGGTTAAAGACCTCAATAAATCTGTTGGGTTTTTTACCAAACTTGGTTATACTTTTAACCCCCAATTTACCGACGAGAAAGCAACCTGCATGATCATTAGCGATACCATTTACGTAATGCTGCTGACAGAAACTTTTTTTCAGACTTTTACTAAAAAAGAAATTGTAGATGCTCACAAAGCGGTAGAGTGCTCTATAGCCCTATCTGCCAACAGTAAAGAAGCTGTTAACGAAATGGTAGACAAAGCGGTAGCTGCAGGTGCCACAATACCTAATCCTGCGAGGGACTACGGCTTTATGTATCAACACAGCTTTGACGACCTTGATGGTCACCATTGGGAATTTGTGTGGATGGACCCTAACGGCGTACCTGAGCATCAGGGTTAACAACTGGCAGTCTCAGAAGGCAGATCAATTTTGAATGGGAAGAATATTTGCAATATGTTCAATATTTTTACCGTCAATCTTTAGGACCACTGAGGTATTCCTCATCGGTTACTGCTTCCAACCACTGCGTAGGTCCTTTTTCCCGTCCTGTTATAGCGACTTGAATGAAGGCTGTATCTACACTTGCACCGTGCCAATGAGGTACATTTGGCGCGCATTTAATAACATCTCCTTTTCGAAGAATTACTTTTGACTTTCCCTTTTCCTGATAATAGCCTTTGCCATCTGTTACCAATAGAATTTGTCCGCCAGGATGCAAATGCCAATTGCTTCTTGCTCCAGGAGCAAAAGTGACATTTCCAACCGCTGTCTCATTTAAACTATCTGCATCTACCAGGGATTTTACCCATACTTCACCTTTGAAATTATCATTTGTATTTTTACCGCCCTGAGGGAAAATCACATTTACGTTGGCCTCTTGTGTATCAGGATGTTGCTTTTTGCCATTGTTACACGACAATATCCCAATTGCGATACAGGTAATAGAAACTGCCAAAGCACTTTTTTTAAAACTTATTTTCTTCATTTTCAATCTTTCTTTAGTTATTTCTACTGGCTCAAATTTCACATCAATGCCGAAAGAAATATAAAGAAATATAATAGCTATGATTTTGAAATTGATCAGTAAATTTTAAAGGTTTGTTTTATAAAATTCAAGCAATTTATTTACAGCTTGCGACACATACTCCGGCTTCCAATAGGTTTGTATATGAGTAGCTCCATCGATCAGAAAAAGCTCCTTATTTTTTGAATTGGTCGCTTTACTAAATGCCTCATCTGTCATATATTTTGTGTCAGCTTTGCTTCCCGCCATCATCAAAAGGGGCTGTTCAATTAAATCCATATTGCTGGTGGCATCCCAGGTCATTAAGTCGAGCAGGCTGCTCATGGTGTACAGGAAGGTTGAATTCGGATGTGCATGGGTTCTATAATAGTACTCGAATCCTTCACGATATAGATCGGTTGGGGTTTTAGCGATTTCTTCATCCGTTATGCTCGCCACACCTGCATAGATCATTTTACCACCTGCTGCTTCTTGCGTACGGGCATTCGAAGCTTGTTTTAAGCGTTCTTGAATGGTGTTTAATTGAGAATTCTGGAACCCATTACGTCTTACCTCACCTGAATTAAACATGCTTAGGGTAGCCACGGCTTTAAAGCGTTTGTCTGATTGAGTAGCTTTTAAAGTATAACCACCACCGCCACAGATACCTAAAACACCTAAACGAGCTGCATCAACGCCAGGGTAGTGGGTAATATAGTCGGCCATACCATGAATGTCTTCAGTACGGTAAGCAGGGTTATCCGTATGACGTGGCTCTCCACCGCTTGCTCCCTGGTATGCTGCATCAGCGGCAATGGTAATATAACCCGCTTCTGCCAAACGCTGCGCGTATAATCCGGCTGTCTGCTCTTTTATACCTCCGTTAGGGTGCGCTACCGCTACTGCCGGGTATTTCTTTGACGGATCATAATTTGCCGGTGTATAAACATTCGCAGCGATATCAATACCGTTCAGTTTATATTTTACCGGATGGATGTTTACTTTTTCTTTTTCATTTTTGGTAATGGCTCCGTCATAGACCAAAGTATAGGGATTTTGTTGTTTTCCCTTTTGGGTGGATTGTGCATTCACCACATCCGTAGCTGCTACAGACATTGCTAATGCAATTATTGATGTTAGTTTTTTCATATTATTCTGTTATTTTTTCCCTGTTGATACACGCTGATATTGTTTCTTCTTCTGCGAAAATCTGCGGTTCAAATTTGCGGGTATCGGCGGGCTAAATTTTTCCCGCTGATTACGCTGATTTTTTCTGTTCTCCGGGGGATTATTTTTTCTGTTTTTTTAGCACTTCATCCAAAATTTTTTGTGCTGCTTTCGCTTCTTTTTTGCCAATTGTTGATTGGATAATTCCTACAAATTGCTGTAACTGATTTGGGCTTAAACCAAGATTCAGGCAAATATTCAAATGTGAACTCAGCATGGGCTCTACTCCGCCAATACTGCCGAGTACAGCTACTGTAACCAGTTCTCTATCGGCATGGCTCAATACGTCACGTTCAAAAATATCGGCAAACAAATGCTCTTTGAGGAATATTTCTATTTCGGGAGCAAATGCGGCATAGCCTGTTTTAGGTCCATCTTGCGGTGCCCCGGTAAGCTTTCCCAGAATCTCCTTTCCCCGTTCGTATTTACTTCGTTCATCTTTGATAGGAGAGGCTTCAGGGCCCCATTTATCGTTGATGCCCTTGGCTTTACGTTCATCAAGTACCGTCATTAATGTTTGCAGCCCGCGAATACTGCGGGGAAACCCACAGTAGGCATACAGATGAACCATGGCTTCTTTTATTTCGTTAATGCCTAAACCAGCATCCAATCCTGAATACAGTTTCACTTTTAAAGTGGATAAATCACCTTTTGCGGTTTGAGCAGCAATGGAAACGAGGTTTTGCTGTTTAGGGCTTAAGGGATTTTCCATATCGCTTTTTTGTTGTGCGGTTACATTTGAAAACAGGCCAACTGCCAGGACCAGCCATGTCAGTACCCATTTTCTATTGAATAATTTCATAGGTTTATTTTTGTGTTTAACAGTTAGCTTCTACTTTAGTATTTTGATTTTCTGCAACCATTTCTTAATTTCTGCCTGCGCCTGTTTTTCTTTTTCACCTTCCATCACGAAATAAATCCCGTCTTTTTCTTTCCCTCCCTGTGTAGAAAAGCCTTCTAATATATTGCTGGAAGGGGCAAGCTCTTTTACCGTTTCAAAACTGCTTCCAATCCCATAACCTGCATTGGTATTGAAAGGGATCAGGGTTTTGCCACTTAAATTATATTGTTTTAAGAAGCTTTTCATCGGAGGCGGCAATTGCATACCCCAGGTTGGAAAACCCACAAAAACCACGTCGTACTTCTCAATACTATCAATTATCGTTTTGAGTGGGGGTAAAAAGCCGGTTTCATTTTCCCTTGCTACCTGGTCTACGGTGGTCTTATAATCTTCCGGGTATGGATTTTTCAACTCCAATGCTACTAATGTGCCACCCACATTTTTGTGAATGATTTCAGCGATTGCCTTTGTGTTTTTCGTGCGTGACAGATAGACGATCAGGATGTCTTTCCCAGATAACGAATCTGCTTTTTCAGTTGATGAACTTTGTGCCTTTGAACAAGCCCACAGCATACAAATTGCTGCGGTTATCACGATACTGAATATTATTTTTCTTTTCATCTTTAATTTTGACTGTGCAAAGTTCTGGAGAACGAAAGGATTTTATGGTAGATGGATTACGGACATTACTACCAATATCACTTATCCAACCCTTTTTCCTTTAGCCATTTGGACATCAGGTCCGCTATTTCCACATTGTTTAAATCTGAAAATGGAAAGTGGGTATTGCCTTTTATTCCGATCTCCGGAAGATGTATTACTGTTGCATCGCCTCCATGTTTATTAATGGTGGCTGCCCAAATCCTCGCCATTTCAAGCCCTGATCGCCAATGATCTTTATTCCAGACATTAGTCGGCTCTTTGGCAATATTGTCACCATAGTAAATTATGATGGGTATTTTCGTCAGCTTATTGAAATCCGACAAGGGTATTTCCACACCTTTCAGCTCGCCAAAAAGACCTGCGGATTTTATCGGTGGAGGTAATTCAGCCTTGGGAAACACAAAGCTGCTGTATGGTTCGTAGGCCACTATAGCTTTAACCTTCTCATTTTTTATAGCCGTAAACCAGCCCGGGCCACCACCTTGTGAATGGGTGACCAGGATGCCTTCTCCGATTCTATTAAATAATTGAGAAACCGCATCCGAGATAACATTGCCATCAAAATTTCCTGTACTTGGGGTCATTTGTCTGAAAAATTGTTCCAGAGCAGAGGAATCCTTTGGAAACTGAACATTGGGGAAATAATCAGGATAATGACCAATCCTGAATTGTGTGAACCAAAACTGCTCGTCCGGAGTTGGCGTAATGGTTGTTGCGACTGTACTCTTTCCCGCATCACCGCGTCGGGGCTGATCAAGCAAATAAACCCCGAAACCCCGTTTTAAAAAAATATTCTGAAAACCTGCTCTTCCATCAGGTGTTGTTTCCCATGTTTTTTTGGACTGTCCGGCTCCGTGTAAAAAAACTAAGGGATATTTACGGGACTTTACGGGAATCTGATAAAAAGCATAAGCATGGTCACCATGAAAGGTTTGGCCTTGAGGTTTCAATGAATTATTCAAATCGAAGTTACCCGGTTCTGAAATTTTTATTCCACCAACGGCGAAACTACCCTGTTGTTGAATGACCAACTGATTGCCATTTGCGCCTTGTTTTACTCCCGCACATGCGGAAACAAGGATCGAGAAAGCCGCCAATAGAATAGTACACGCTGTTAATCCCTTTGTTTTTTCTAATCCGTTCATAGATAATATTTTTTATGCGAACAATTTTTGATAGATGGGCTAGGAGCCGAGCAACCTGGTAAAGGAGAGCGAACCCAACATCCATTTCCCGTTTTGCTGAATATACACTTCTGTAACCACAAAAGGATTGATGACTTCATTGCCACCTACCACCGCTGTCAGACGGATTTTATTCAAAAGGATGGCCGTATTACCAATGAACTTAACCGAGCTTTCCTGAATTTCAGCATGCTTGTACTGAATTCCACCACTTTTGATAACGTTCAGTTCCTGCTCCCTGGACATTGCTCCACCCATATGGACAAAGACAGCGTTTTCATGAAACAGGGCAGCCAGAGAATCTACTTTACGCTCTGCCATCCAGCGCCACTTGGTTTTGGAGAGATCCATGATCTCTTGTTGAGTATTTGTGCTGCCTGTAGTGGCATTTTTTGTTTGTGCGCTCAACCATTGTATACTCATTAAGAAGAAACACAGCCCAAGAATTGATAATTTCATTTTTTTTGAATTTAGCTATTTAATACCATTGTACTGTTCGTCGGTTACCTTATGTAGCCATATTGTTTTCCCTTTTTGAGCAGGTGAAGTTGCAATGTAGGTAACACCGCTTTCAGGTGTTGCTCCATGCCAGTGTTCAACACCTGGCAGACACTTGACAACCTCACCTCTGCGGACAATTTGTTTGGACTTGCCCTTTTCCTGGTAATAGCCAACACCTTCGGTAATTATTAGTACTTGTCCACCTGGATGAGTATGCCAGTCCAATCTTGCGCCGGGGTCAAATATGGCTACAGAAGTACCATAAGTGAAGACACTGTCAGCCACATTCAATTCTTGGAGCCAAACATTTCCTACATGATGAACATTGGGAGATTTTTCACCTTTTGGAAAAATCGGAGTTTCTTGTGCCAGTACCTGTGTAGACAGGGTAGTACATAATAAAATCGCAAAATATAATACTTGTTTCATAGTTTTCTTTTAATTTCTATTGCACAGCTTAAATGTTCCTATGTGGACTTCATACTGAACAATTTATTTCGAAACCCTTGCCTGTAGATGTTCAGGGTATCTAGCCCCATGTACCGTTATTCCAGAAGCCGCTTTTTCTATTTTTTGTAAATCTTCTTCAGAAAGTTCAATGGATATTGCAGCAATATTTTCCTGCAATCGGTGCAGCTTAGTTGTTCCTGGAATAGGTGCAATCCAGGGTTTTTGAGCAAGCAACCAGGCCAATGCGATTTGTGCAGGTGTTGCCTTTTTTTCCAATGCGATGCTTTTCAAAAGTGCTATCAAGGCCTGATTTGACTTTCTGTTCTCTTCGGAAAAACGGGGAACTACATTTCTAAAATCGTTACTATCAAATTGTGTATTTTCATTGATAGCACCTGTCAGAAACCCTTTTCCTAGTGGACTAAATGGAATAAAACCAATTCCCAATTCTTCTAAGGTTGGTAATATTTCTTTTTCCGGCTCTCGCCACCACAACGAATATTCACTCTGCAATGCCGATACAGGTTGTATAGTGTGGGCTTTACGAATAGTTTGTACACCAGCTTCCGATAAGCCCCAATGTTTGATTTTACCTTCTTTCATCAAATCCTGAATAGTTCCGGCAACCTCTTCAATCGGTACATTCGGGTCAACTCTGTGCTGGTAAAAAAGGTCGATATAATCTGTATTTAGAAATTTTAGTGAAGCTTCTGCAACCTGGCGAATTCTTTCGGGACGACTATCCATTCCTTTTGTAGCATCGCCATCTTTAAAACCGAACTTGGTCGCAATAACTACTTTGTCTCTAAACGGTTGAACAGCTTTCCCTAACAGGATTTCATTTCCACCCTGGCTATAGGCTTCCGCTGTATCGAAAAATGTAACGCCCAAATCATAGGCATTCCTTATTAAGCTTACGGCATCTTTTTCGTCTGTTGCAGGCCCATATCCAAAAGTCAGGCCCATACAACCCAAGCCCAATGCAGATACTTCCAAGCCGCTGTTTCCTAATAGTCTTTTTTTCATCTTGATAGATTTTTGATCTAACAAAATTCCAAATTAAAAATGAAGGTAATGGTATACAGATTACTGTTATCGCTACCAATATTACTGATTTAACTTATTGAATGATAATCACGCTAATAGAATGTCTAAATTTGTTTTAATAAACAAAAAGAAAGTATGGAAGAGGTACACAATTTTGATGCGATTAGTGAATACAATGCTTTTAATAATCATGAAACATTACATCCCCTGGTCAGCATTATAGATTTCTCAAAAGCTCATAAAAGAAAAGGTTCCCGAATGACCTTCGGACTTTATTGTATTTTTTTAAAGGAAGTCAAATGTGGTGATTTAAAATATGGTCGTAACTATTACGACTATCAGGAAGGAACCTTGGTATTTGTGTCGCCCGGACAGGTAATTGATGTGGAAAACAAGACTGATTATTATCAACCAATGGGGCAGGGACTGGTCATTCATCCTGATCTGATAAAAGGTACTTCTCTTGCCAAGAGCATTAATGAGTATAATTTTTTTGGTTATAACAGCAGTGAAGCGTTACATTTATCGGAACGTGAAAGGCAGCTCGTATTAGATTGTTTTTCTAAAATTGAAACGGAATTACGGCAGTCGATTGATAAGCACAGTAAAAAATTGATTGCCTCCAACATTGAATTGTTCCTGAATTACTGTGAGCGATTTTATGATCGTCAGTTTATAACAAGGGATCATGTCAATAAAGGTATTTTAGAAAGGTTTGAAGAATTGTTGAATGGTTATTTTTCATCTGAAAAGCCTTATTCTATTGGGCTACCCTCCGTTGCATATTGTGCCGATGAATTGCATCTGTCAGCAAATTATTTTGGTGATTTAATTAAAAAAGAAACCGGAAAATCAGCTCAGGAATACATTCAAAACAAAATTATTGATGTTGCTAAAAATAAGATATTCGACGCAGATAAAACCATCAATGAAATTGCATATGACCTTGGCTTTAGGTACCCTCAACACTTTAGCAGGCTATTCAAAAAGCGCGTTGGGTATACGCCAAATGAGTATCGGAATCTTAACTAAATTGGAAAGAAAGCCTGTTTAAATTCTCAAAATGTGCCTTATACATTTTTTAGATAATACTCTTTATTCTTTCAATGTAGGGAGTGTTCAAATTATATTTATGAAGTTCCCAGTTCAAAAAGGTCATTTATATTATCGGCAACCTCAAGAGCTAAAGTTTTTCCTGTTAAGGCTTTCTAAAATCTAACTTAAAATTTATCTCCCAAGAATTCAGGTGATCCCAGTTAATGTGTATCATTAGTCTGTATGGTTCGATGTGTTTTTATACTTGGACCAGAAATTAAGCATTTTAAGAAAATGACGCTTAGGGCTATCGAAACAAAAAGGCTGACAATCTATTGGAGTGGATTACACAACCGGGAGCGTTAAACTAATGATAGGTATGGCATCAGACTGTATAAAACTAAAGATACTTTTGTACTTTTAACGAATAATCTTTTGTTAAACCATCTGACCATATATAGCATATGAAAAAAATAATTTTGAGAGGCATACTACTCAGCGGCATAATCCTGTTATTCTTGTTTGGAAGTGGTAAAGCGATATCGACAAATCCATTTATCCCAAAAAAAGTGTTTGATGATGGTTGGAAACAACTGTTCAACGGGCTTGACCTTACCGGATGGAAACATGTGGGGCATGGAAGTATGTCTGTTGAAAATGGTATGATCAGAGGCCATGGAGGAATGGGTTTATTGTATTATGCAGGAAGAAAATTTAGCAATTGTACTATACGTGTGGTTTATAAAATGCAAAAAGAAAACAGCAATTCCGGTATTTTTATAAGGATTCCAATTGAGCCACGTGAGGAATGGATGCCGGTTTTTTACGGTTATGAAGTACAGATTGATAACCATCCGGAGACTTCTGGTGAGGATGACTATCATATTACCGGTACCTTGTATTCTTTGACAAAACCATTGGCAAAGCCAGGTAAGCCAGGTCCGGAATGGAATACGATGGAAATTACTATGGATGGTTCGCGGACTATAGTTTTTGTAAATGGCGAGAAAGTAACTGATTATAGGGAGGGAGACCCGGTGCCGGCCCGTAAATATGATTTCGAACCTTATCGTGGTCTGAGACCAGGTTCAGGTTATATAGGCTTGCAGAACCACGGAGATAGCGATGTCGTTTATTTTAAAGAAATTTCGGTAAAACCACTTGCAAAAAATAAATCTGTTCGTCATGGAAAATAAAGAAAACATGGAAAGTAGCCACACTTTTGATGCTATTGTTATTGGTTCTGGCATCAGCGGTGGCTGGGCGGCCAAAGAACTTTGCGAACAGGGGCTAAAAACCCTTGTGCTGGAGCGTGGCCGTAATGTGGAACATATTAAAGATTATCCAACTGCCAATATGAATCCCTGGGATTTTAAATACAGAGGTCGCATGAGTGAGGAGTTTTACAAGGAAAATCCACTGATTAGTAAAGCTGCAGGTTTTGGTGAGGATAGCGCACATTTTTTTATAAAAGATAAGGATCATCCTTATATACAGGAAAAACCATTTGACTGGATACGGGGGTATCAGGTAGGCGGAAAATCACTAACCTGGGGGCGGGCCACACAACGTTGGAGTGATTTTGAGTTTACTGCTCCCGAACGTTTTGGCTATGGTATTGGCTGGCCAATAGGTTATGATGATGTAGCTCCATGGTACTCACATGTCGAAAAATTTATAGGCATTTGCGGCAATAAGGATAATTTACCTGCTATGCCCGATGGTGAGTTTTTACCTCCATTTGAAATGAACTGCGTATTGCAGGACCTTAAACACAAATTGAAAGAGCATTATACCGACAGGCATCTTGTTCATGCCCGATGGGCACACCTCACTTCACCTGAGCAGATCCATCTGGACCAGGGCCGCGGGCAATGTCAGGCACGTAATATGTGTATGCGTGGATGTCCGTTTGGTGGTTATTTCAGTTCTGTGAGTTCAACGCTGCCCTGGGCGGAGAAAACAGGCAATCTTACCATTAGACCGTTTTCTGTTGTCCATTCTATTATTTATGATGAAAAATTGGGCAAGGCCACTGGTGTACGTGTAATTGATGCCAATACAAAAAAGGTTATAGATTATTCTGCCCGCATCATTTTTCTGAACGCGTCTGCACTTAACAGCAACCTGGTACTACTGAATTCGAAATCCAGTCGCTTTCCTAATGGTTTGGGAAATGATAGTGGTTTACTAGGCAAATATATTGCTTTTCATAATTACCGGGCATCACTCACAGCCACTATTGATGGTTATATGGATAAGTATTATTTTGGGCGCAACCCTACAGATTTGATCCTGGTTAATTATCGCAACCTGCATAAACAGGAGACAGATTATTTTGGTGGTTTTACAACTTTTGTGAATGCTTACCGCGATCAACATCCTGCTGAAACGGAACACGGACAAATTGGTGCAGCTTATAAAGATGGCTTGTCTGAACCCGGCGGCTGGCATTTGTATATGTACATGCAGGGCGAAACCGTACCTAAAGCGTCTAATCATGTACGTTTGAGCGAAACAGAGAAGGATCAATGGGGTATTCCACTTTTAGTTACTTCGGTAGAGTATGATGATAATGATGAGCGGATGATAAAAGATTTTTTAGCCCAGGGGGCCGAAATGCTGGAAAAGTCGGGATGCAAGAACATTAAGACTTATAATAACAAGCAGGCACCTGGTTTGGATATCCATGAAATGGGAGGGGTACGTATGGGTAAAGATCCAAAAACCTCATTGCTTAATGAATGGAACCAATTACACGCTTGTAAAAACGTATTTGTTACCGATGGTGCCTGTATGACCAGCACAGGAAACCAGAGTCCATCGATCCTGTACATGGCACTTACGGCGCGTGCGGCGACTTATGCAGTTAACGAGATCAAAAAAGGTAATCTATAAAATTTCAATACTAAGAAACTGTTTAAATTTCACATCAAATAATTTGCCTCTACTATTGTCATGTTGAGCCTGTCGAAACATTTTCGTTAAGGTCTTCGATAAACTCAGACTGACATGTAAAAATTTTAATCGAAATTTAAACAGCTTCTAAATAATTTATCACTCCATTTAATTTCAATAACATGAATAGAAGAGATGCAATAAACAGAGTGGGTATCATCCTGGGCGGCACGATAATAGGTGCGGAATTTTTTGTGTCCGGATGTAAATTCAGCGATGAAAAGGTTAAGGTAAAATTTACCGAAGAAGATGTTGTTTTTCTAAATGAAGTAGCTGAAACGATACTTCCCGAAACCTCTACGCCCGGAGCCAAGTCGGCTGATGTTGGGCGTTTTATGGTAGTTATGGTTAAAGATTGTTATACGCCTGAAGACAAGGAAATATTTTTCAAGGGAATGTCTTTGTTGGATGAAGAGAGTAACAAAAAATATGGTAAAAAATTTGTGGCAATAGAAGCCAGACAAAAACATGAATTATTTCTCCGGCTTGACAAAGAACAAAAAGATTATTCAAAAAACAAGAAACCGGAAGATCCTGCCCATTATTTCAGAATGATGAAAGAATTAACCTTATTGGGGTATTTTACATCAGAGATTGGCTGTAAAAAAGCGCTGCATTATGTACAGATACCCGGGAGGTATGATGGCTGCATACCTTACAAAAAAGGAGATAAGTCTTGGGCCATTTAATTATCTACACATCATTTCTGATTTAAATTGGAGCAAATGAGGAAGTAGATGCTTTGGAAACGGGATAATCACGATAATTTCTAAATTTTCTCCAATCGCATTAACACATTGGATGCAAAGGGTATTTCAGACTCAATTCTATCTAAAAAGGGCTAGGGAGGTCAGGCTCTTCCGGATTCCTTACAACTCTTCCAGAAATCAGGTTCCAATCTGCACGAGCAGGCATCACATTATTTGAATATATCCATTCTTTTCGCTGCGTCTCGTTGTCCGGATGAATATCCTTAACGAATTGTAACTCAAACCCAGCGAATTGTAAACGGATTGCTGGGGAAAAGTATTCCTCATTATTTTTAGCAATAACGAGAACCTTTGTTGCTATAATAATATGCAACACAATAATTGAACAGCTTAATGAAATGGAGAATATAATACCTAACCGAAATTGAAAAAGCGTTAAAAGCTTGGGAAATTGCTCAGACAATGAATTAAATAAAGGTATCATTATGAATAAAATACTCCTCATGCTCCCGTTTTTGCCTTTTGGTTTGGCTTACGCGCAAGCCAAGCCTAAACCTCTAATTAAATCGGAGCGGAAAATTTATACCCGCCAGATGCGAAATGGAGAATGGAAAAGAGGAGAAGTTGGCTGTGATGATGAATATAATGAGTATAATCAAAAAGGAAACTTAATTAAATGTTTTGAAATAGTATATGATGATGGAAGTAGAACAGATAGTTTAAAACTCGACCAGCAAAATTTTTACCAGAACGATAAACTAATTAAAGAAGAACACCATCATGGAACAGCATATAAATTTAAGGAAATTTTTTACAAGTATGATAGCGTTGGAAGGCAAGTAAGCGCAAAAGTCGTTTATTTAGATGATATGCAGAAAGAAGTTGGCCTGCCAGAAGCAAATGAAAAAACGATTAAAAAATACGATGCATTAAATAATATTATAAAATCTACATTGATTTTTATACCCACTAATGAGGTTTTAAGGACTGTAATTTATAAATACGACAGACAAAACAGGCTTATTTACCAAAAAGCAAAAGGTATTAATTCAATTGTTGCAACCTATAGCTATAATAATGATGGTACGTTAAAAAGGGAAACTTTCAAAATAGGTGCACACAAGGAAATTACTACTTACAAATACATTAAACACGACCAATTTGGCAATTGGACAGTGCAATTAAAGGCGGAAAAGGTATTTGCAGGTAAGCCAGAACCAGACGAAATATCTTTTATTGGCAATAAAAGATATTCCATAGAAACCTGGCGCATTGTGCGGGAAATTAAATACGATTAACACATGATTCCGTTTTTGTTGAAGGGGACCATAGGGCAGGTGGGGAACGAACCAAAGCGGAGCCCAAAAATAATCAACAACAAAAATATTTGTGGTAAAAAAATGTAATATTAGCAATATAAAATAATTGAAATAGATATGTTTACGCTCAGCATTATTGAAGATGAAACGGCCATTAGGAAAGAATTGATCTGGTTGCTTAAAAGTGAAAGAGATATTAAAATTGTGGGCTATAGCGATAACGTGAAAGATGCCATTAGGTTAATTGAAACACAAAAACCCGATATTATATTAATGGACATTCAACTGATTGATGGCACTGCCTTTGATATTATAAGAGAGTTAAAAGAGCTGCCCGAAAATATCATTTTCATTACTGCCTATAATCAATTTGCCATTAAGGCCATTAAATTTGGGGCGCTCGATTACCTGCTAAAACCCATTATACAAGACGAACTTAAAGAAGCGCTTGAGCGTTGCCGTAAAAAAAGAGCTAAAGAAACATGTTGGAACGAGCAACTTTCTATAGCACAACAATCATTCGGTAACGAAGATTTGCCGCAAAGTATTGTACTACATACCATAAACCAAATGCATGTTATTCTGGTTCAGGATATTGTGTATTGCAAAGGCGATGGCCCTTATACTTTTTTCTATTTGGCTAATGGTAACAACCTTTTAGTTTCAAAACCTTTAAAACACTATGAAGAAATATTGTCTTCTCCATGGTTCCTGCGAACGCATCAATCTTATCTGGTAAATAAAAACTACGTAGAAAGAATTTCAAAATCAGAATACCTTATGCTTAAAAATAAAGAAGAAATTCCCATTTCTTCTCGTAGAAAAAACTATATTCTTAACGCCTTATCTACCTTGTAATGAAATTAAGACTACTATTTTTAGGTTTTGGACTATTGTGTTTTTTGGCTTGCAGACGTGATGATACAAATGGAAACAAAGCACTGATCAAACAGTATGGCATCGCTATCCAGGAACTGGCAAATAAGCAGTCGACACCAGCATCAACAGATTCTATATTAGCTGCATGGCAACAATTTAATAAAAATACAATTATTCTGGCCGATACGGCCCTGAATGCAAAGGTTAAATATAACCTTGGCAGGCTTTATGCAAAGATAAATGTAGATTCTTCGAAAATTTTCCTGCAACAGGGATTGGAACTTGTTGAACAAACTAAGGGTTATTTAGATATTAAAGCCTTTATTTATAGCGGAATGGGTAATCTGGCCAATGGCGAGGCATTAGAACATCAGGCTAATTTTTATTATAACAAAGCAGCCATTATTGTACTTTCAGATTCTACGCTTAATTTAAAGCCCTTGCCAAAATGTATTATATTGCTAGCTGCCGCACAAAGTAATGCAAATCTGTATCAGTATAATCTGGCATACAAAATGAATTTGGAAGCCTTAAAATTAATGCCGCAACTGCCACCAAATTCGGTTAATCAGCAACGTGTACTTCATCAGCTAATTTTTGTTATTTATAGCTCTAACTTACCAACGGATAATATAGCAAACTATATAAGAAGGATGGAAGAATCACAGACTAAATATCCTGACAAATTTAATCCACGTTTTTTATATGATAGTAAAATGCTCTATTTTGATGAGCATAATCAGGTCGATTCGATTTTAAGATACTCGTTACTAAATGCCAAAATAGACGAGGAAATATATCATAACCATCCTACAGAAACAGCTTCTGCGGGTAATCTTTATACCACATATACCAACCTTGTTAATAACTATACCAAAATAAAAGATTATAAAAATGCAGGTTTATATGCCAAAAAGGCCGATGAGATTTACAAGAAAAACTACAAAATAATCGAATACAAAGAACTGATCAGAAACAGAAAAGCTACTTCGGTATATTACGCTGCAATTGGGCGATCCAATGATGCATTAACATCGTCATTACAAGCACTGGAACTGCAAAAAGAAAATTTTGAAACGGAAAATACACAGGCCGTTGCCGAAATGAATGCACTGTATCAGATCCAGGCCAAGGATAATTCGATCAAAAAGCTTAGCGAAGACATAAAATTAAATAAGCTTCAGTTAGAACGTGGACGGTTGATTTTGCTTGTTACGGGGCTCATCATATTGCTCCTGCTTATTTTTATGCTCCTGTTTTACAGTATTTACAAACAACGCAAACTAAAACAGGAAAAAGAAAACGTACAGCTGCAGCAGCAGTTATTGCGTACACAAATGGAACCCCATTTTATTTTTAATACCTTATCAGCACTGCAAAGTTTTATACGCCTCGATGAAAAAGACGAAGCCATAAAATATCTGAACCAGTTTAGCAGGCTATTGAGGAGCAGTTTAGAGTTAAGCCGCGAAAAGCTGGTGCCATTCAGTCAGGAAGTTGAGACTTTGAAAAACTATCTAAGCTTGCAACAAATGCGCTATAACTATGTATTTCGCTTTATTATCCGGATACCAGAGCAAGAAGATTTGGATACGATAATGATTCCACCCATGTTGGTACAACCTTTTGTAGAAAATGCCATTTTACATGGTATTGATCTGTCCGATAAAAACGGTTTTATCGATGTCGATTTTACTCTGAAGGAAAAGATTTTAAAGGTAAATATTATCGATAATGGTAAAGCCATAGCCGAAAATAAACCCCATAAGCATCAGTCGCTCTCCGGAATAATCAGTAAAGAACGCCTGGAACTTTTGGGTAAGGAGCGCAATCAGGATGCAGGCATTAGCTATAGTATAAACCTGAATGGCGGCACCACTGTATCACTTAACATTCCCACAAGTAATTTAGAATGAAATATTTTTAATAATTTGTAAAGCAGGATTCCATAATTTATCAACTCCGAATTCCTGCTATCCCGTTCAGTCTTTTGTGATGTTATGCTGATCCTGTCGAAGCATTTGCAAAAAAAAATACTATCAGGCTGTAATAACTACGAATTGTAAGTGAAACCCAGCGAATTGTAAATGCTTTGTGCATTAAAAACATTCATTTATATTTTTGGTTAACGAATCTTTTTTATAAAACAATTTTAACGTATTAAATAAAAAATACTATTCAGCCAAGAATAATACAAAGTATGGATCAAACTAACTTCAACACCAATCAGATGCAAGAATCTAATAATTCGCAAGAACCCAAGCCTAAGACCAAAAAGAAAACCATTATTTGGATTATGGTCGTTGTTGCATTGCTTGTAACCGCCTCTGTTATGGCTTATAGATATGGCGGATACATGCAGCGTCGGGAAAATTATGTAGAAGAACAAGCATATCCTGCTGATAGTGTTCTTGTAAATGGTTGGGCCAGTCCGGAGGATTATGCATATTGGAAAAATGCCACATTTACCATTCCGGAATATAGTGATATCCCCGTATCGTTTCAAAGAGCCATTGTAAAGATTTTTATGGATAATAAGTTTTATACCAATGAAAATAATAATCAATATTTTTTTACAAAAATTAAAGACAGGGCCTACAGAGTACTCGCCTATGGTAATTTTACAGGTCAGGGCGATAAAGAATTGGCCTTTTTGTTAGAGAAACAAGATTTTGCAAGCAGTGCTATTTTCATTATAACGGAGAAAGGCAACCTCTTGTACTGGAAAGAACTTAGTAACGAGTTACCAACCATTAAACGTTTTGCCAAGGGTGCTTTAATTTATATGAATGATATGAAACTTGTACCTGCACCAACGGATGGCATCATCAAACAAAACAAAAATTCAAAATATGTTTTGATCTACAACCATCAAACCAAAACTTTTGATGAGCATTACCAATACACGGAAGATGAAATTAAAGATGCCCAAACCGAACAGCAAGGGGATGGAGATGGGGAAGGCGAGGTTGAAGAAGCGGATACAACGGTAGTGGAGTAGTAAGAGTAAACTATTAATATTAACCTAATGAAATATTTGCTTTCTTTTCTTTTCTTTTTTTTGCTTATTTATCAGGCAAATGCCCAACAAATAGATTTTGAAAAGGAATTTAAAAGTTATGCGATTAATCCGCAATCTTCACCCTATAAGTTCATTTTCGATAAATATGGCAAAGTAGATAGTACTTATCACTACACTAAAAAAAAGTATAGCGATACTACGTTAAATCCAAATTGTTATGTAAAAGTTGGCGATAGCATTAGAGATGGCATTACCTGCCACCGCAGTATTTTTTTAATCGATTTAAAGGCAGATACCCGTTGTTACGCCAAAACACCTACTTTTAGTTGGAACAAAGGCTACTATGGAATGTTGAAGAATAGCGTTTATCAATCGGCCATAATGTACTTAATAAAAGATAGAGAGATTGATACTAAAATGCTTTTCGAAAATGCTAAAAACGATATGCGCAATAAACTGTATGATGATGCCTGTACAAAATTTTTAATCTTATCCAGTATTGATAAAAGTTATTTGAAGGTAGCTTTAAACAACATTGGCTTATGTTTATATGACCAAAAGCAATATCAGGATGCGGGCTTTTATCTGCAAAAAGCCATGGTGTTATTTCCTGATCAGTATCTCGCCTATTTAAATATGGGTGTGGTAGCAAAAATGATAAAGGATGACGTTGGGCTAAGTAATGAAGCCTACTATTTTAAAAAAGCCTATGAGTTAGCGCCTAAAAATGACAAAACCATTTATAATTATGCCACCACGTTAATGGATGGTTATAAACTTGATTTTGATAAAGCGGAAAAACTTTTAAAAACCAGCATCAAGCTCGCACCGCAAGAACCACTTTACCAAACTACACTTGCTCGTTTATATGTAAAACAGGCACAGCATACAAGTTTAAAAGAAAACGATTTATATCAAAAAGCGATTGAAACAGCAAATAAGGTTATCAATGCCAACAATAAATATAGCGATGCCTATCTGGTAAAAGCCAGGGCATTTTATATGCTTTATGAATCGGAGATAAATCCACAGAAAAGAATAAATATGGATAGCGTTTGCGCTGCCATAAATCTATATTATAAAAGTGGAGGTATCGATAAAGACGAACAAACTTACAGCAACCTTTGTATAAATTATGGCCATACCAATTTAACGCAGGTAAAAACCATAAATGAACTTATCCCCATAGGGTGGAAATTACAGCTAAAAACCGAAGATGATTTTAATCAGGATGGTTTAATGGATGTAGCCATGTTGGTATTTGAAAACAATCCCAAAAAAATAAAAAATATTATACGCTACGATACGCCACAAAAATTACCAGGCACAAGAAATTACAATAAAGGTGTTTTTTACATTTTACTTGGCACAAAAGACAAAAAATACGATGTGACTATAACTGATGAAAAACTGATTGAAACTGCAACGGGATACTACGATAACGTTTATACCCTAAGCAGTTTAAATAGTGTACTCAAGTTAAAACGTATTTGTAATGATGTAATTTCACTAGATGTAATACGGTATCAGCAAGATAATTTTTACATTATCGGGCAAGATTATTCCAGCCTGAAACAAAAAGGCTATGTGCGCAACGGTAAGCCTTTCACAGAAGATTGTCAGGAAACATTTTCGTTAAATTACAGTACTAAACAATTATCAGTTACCAAAACAATTAAAAAAACAGGGAAAAAGGAAAGCCAGATACTAAACAACTTAATTGTAGAGCCTGTTGTAATCGCGGAGCGAAAGCCACTTTATAGTGTAATTGATTTCGACAAATACGGTTTTTAAAAAATGAAAGGCGTCATTTTATATTTCATGATCAGGCTAGCCATTTTGGTTTTTGCAACAGTTGTTTTTTATAATTGTGCCATATATTTATTGCCAAAACACATCGTGGAAGACCAATTTTCTTTCGTTGGTGAGCTCCATGTTTTCATTAAACTAACTTTGGTATTTACTCTAGTTTACAGTGCTTTTATTTATTGGGAACGCATTCAATTCATCAGGAAACATTGGTTAGGGCATAAAAATAGTGCATTGGTTCTCCTCATTATCAATGCTGTTATTGCGATAGCATTATTCTTAATATCCTTAAAAGTATGATAGTCGTTTTTATACTTTTAACCTGTGGTTGGTGTTATCCACCAGGGAACTCCTTTGGAGCGGGAGAAATGTTCAACAAACATCCCTTAACTTAATGGTTCAAAACAACGAATAATAAGCCAAGCCCTACGAATTGTAAATGGTTTTGCTACCTGGGTTAGGGAAGTATTAGATTTGGATACAAACAATTTAAATCAGAAGCAGTCGCCAATTGGCGAGTTGGTGGTATTTTGGGTAGCTCCTGCAATTAACATTGTACAACTGAATGAAAAATATTATTTACTTAATACTACTGGCACTTATTTCTTGTAACGACACAAACAACTTTTATCAAGGACGAGTGACCGACGAAAATAACAATCCACTTGTGGGGGTAATCGTAGCAGAAGACCGTATTGAGAAGCATGTGAAGACGGACAAAAATGGTTACTTTAAGTTAGATAGAAGTCCAAATTGGTTAGGAAATTTAATCTTTGTTAAGGAGGGTTATAAAACCGATACACTTCCTACTGTTTGGCATCAGGTAGGTGAAACAACTGAGTATGATTTTATAAAAAATGACACAACAATTGTTAGGTTGAAACTTACGAAAAACGAAGAAAAGTTAGATTTAACAGTTACTCAACCCAAATCAAAAAAGAGAGAAATTCCTAAAAGTTGGAGAAGTTTGGCTGCTATTCAAAAAGATTGGATAAAAGTAGAAAAAGATGAAAATGGATATTTGATATATGAGCCTTGTGATGGCTCTACACCAACTATTTCTTTAAATGATGGTTTTTCTATGAAATGGCAAATAGAACCAGCTTACAAATTTTATCGCGATAAATTTACACTAATAACAGGTAATAAATCTTTTAGACTTGACGCATACGACAACGAAAAAGATAAAACTTTTGAAGTATTTGCAGAAATTGTGGACAGTAAAAATGGTTTGGTATTATGGAAATTTAATAACGAAAAATGGCTTATGACACCAATTGAAAATTCAAATAATTTTCGACACATAAAAAATAATTGCCCTGACTATAAACGAGGGGAATTACAGTTTAATGAGCCCAATTATGAATAAAAACGACTGCCAAAAAGGATTTTGTATTAAGCAGGCTGAATTAAAACTCAATATCTGTAAGGGAGCTCATTGAGACCATAAAAAACAACGAAATAAGCCTTTGGTATATTAAATTTTTGCATTAAGGCTCAGCTAAAGAATGTAAAATACCCCACCATCGCCTCAACATTGATGGTAATTTTGAAAGACCGCTCACAAACAAAATTTACAATAAAAGATGAAGACACTTGAACAGTTAATAAATACAGAAGAACCAGGTTGGGAATTAGTAAAAGAATGGCTGAATGATGCAAATAACAAATATGAAATATTACCGAAAGACAAAGAACGAGCAGAAAATGAACTTGTAAATACACAAGTAACAACACGTTCACCAATGGGAGCTGTAATTTATGAAACAGGTGGAATTTTAATCGACAACGGCTGGTTGAGAATTTTAGGTTCGGGAAGTGAAAAGCTTGACAGAGGACTAAACGAATGGAACAAAGGAAAGACTTTTGAAAACTATGGAGACCAACCAACTCACTTTCTAATTGCAGACGACATTATTGGTGGCTACTTTGCTATCAATGCAGGCGGAATTGGAACCGAAATTGGGAAAGTCTATTATTTACCACAAGACACTCTCGAATGGGAATGTTTAGACAGTAACTATTCCGAATTTCTTTATTGGACATTTACTGGAGACTTAAACAAATTTTATGAACTTTTTAGATGGAAGAATTGGGAAACGGATATTAATCACGCAAACGGAAACCAAGTGTTTTCATTCTATCCATTTTTGTGGACTAAAGAAGGGAAAAATATTGAAAGTGTTGACAGAAAATTAGTGCCTATTGAAGAAAATTATAAACTAACACTTGACTTTCAAAAACAACTAAATGGAAAATAAAAAACTACCACCAACACGAAAGGTTTTGCGTCAAGTGGGCTGATTGCAAAACTCAATCCCAAAGCTTCGGGAATAAAAAAAATACTAATACTACTGAAGGTCAATTTTGCGGACTAAGCGACGTGCTAAGTTTTGGCAAAACTGATTATACTATTATCCGTCATGATACAATTCTAAGGACAGACATTCCAATAACCAAAATAGTAAAGCGTGATTACCGTTGGGATGAAGATATAAAAATAGCGGTCATCAACCTGTAGGATTCCAGCCGCAAAGACACTTGTATTTACCATGCCAAAGGAGTACGGAACCAGGCAGGAAATTGATATATAACCATAGAACAGGCGGAGTTATTTTTACAGAGTTGAACAGGGATTATTTTACGCCCATATCGCTGTGAAATATCTCTGTGTTCCTCTGTGGTTATTACTTCTTACTAGTTCAAACAACGAATCATAAACCATCCCCGGCGAATTGTAAATGGTTGAGCAATAAGTACAGTAAAATTTATTATTTGTAGTATTAAAAATCGCTAATAAAAAAATGAAACTTAAAAATTATTTAATAACAGCAATTGTTGGAGCCTTATGTTTTATAATAGGCTATTATTTTTCCACTGCACCTCAGCAAGAAAAAAAAACACAGGCTACAATAACCAAAAAAGAACAAATGCCAGATACCAGTAATTTCCGTAAAGCGGATGACCATGTCAATCCTGTTAAAAAAAATACAGAAAGAGATTACTCAAAAGAACTGAAAGGGAAATACATTTTAGCCGGTGCAGATTATGCAGGCTATGAATTTATTGATGCGAAAACCATCAGCTGGACAAATGAAATATTTCCTATGGATCCAGATACCATGACTTTAAAATGGATAGACAACAATACGTTCATCACCAAATTTACCAAAAGAATCAACCAGAACTGTTCTCCTAATATTGGTGTTCTAAAAGTAGAAAGTTATGACGGCCATAAACTAATCCTTAAAGATTTTTGGACTGGCTGGGGCGATTCCAAAGATGATAGTAAAACTTTCTACACTGAATAAACAATCAACACCAGTTTTTGATTTCAGCATGAATACCATGAAAACATTTTGTATTATATTGATTTCCTTTTCCCTGTTGTCTTGCAAATCCAAGGTCAATAAGCAACCTTCAGTACCACCACCAACAACAATAAAAGACACTAACATACAGGATAATAAGATTGCCACTGACACACAGGACATTCAAAAAGCCGGAGCATCTTTTTACGACTGGTATTTCAAGAATAATTTTCAATATATCAATGTTGTAAAAGATAAAAGCGGAAAATGCCTGTTAGACACGGCCAGGTATTTCAAACAACTGAGAAATTTAAATGCCATTTCAGAAAAATTTATCCTTAAAGAAAAAGAACGGCTGAAAGCATGTGCTGATTTTATGGCTACTGTCGATTATGCCGATTACGATGCAGCAGATGCCTATGAATATGATGAATATTGCCAAGAATTCTACTATATGTACTGGATAAATGCGCAAGACACGCCCGATAGTTTTTCTACACGCAATATCAAAAAAAGTAATGCCCATTCAGCAACACTCGACATTTATGTAAACTATGGCAAAACCGATGAAAAACTGGCTACCGTACACCTGGAAAAAGAAAATAACTTCTGGAAGATAACAGCCATCAATAAAAAGCAGGAGGAAAGCCCGGCGCAGGAAAAAAGTGACATCAGCGGAAGCTGGCAAAATTCGATGGTGCAGCTCGATATTGGCAAAGAGCAACTCGCATTCTTATACCACGGCCAATGTGTGTACTTTTATCCCATCCGAAAAATCAACGAAAAAGAGTTTGAAATGATTTGGGCAAGAGATATGGACTGCAAATTTGATAATGGTACGAAAGAAACATTCGGCCTGAACACAGTGCCAGAAATTGGGAGACCTTTTGCAAAACTCAAACTTCAGAACAACATTTTATATGCAACTTATTATTATAAAGAATGGGTAAAAAAATATACAGAACAGGTGCAGGACAACGTATTCACTACAAAATATTTCAGAAAGACCAATAATGAATAACTTTATTCGGATATTAAAAGCAAGTAGGGGCAGGCAAATTATTGCAGGGATAATCATCGCTTTTTTTTGCCTCGTACTGTCTGCCATTGCGGGGGAAATATTGCATATCAAATGGCTGAAAAAAATACTCCTGGTAGTAAGCATATTTCCCTGGTTTTTGATGGTAGCACGTAACCTGTTCTTCACGCTGGTAGATATGCAGATTGCCTTCCACCAAAAATACAACACCGAAAACCTACACCGTGCCCCTGTAAGCTGGGTAATCAAAAACGAAAAGAAAATAAAAAAAGTAACTGCTATCATATGGCTTGCCGGGGCTTTGTTTATCGCAGCGGGAATTATTATAAATGAATAAAATGAAGATAACAGGAACAGAACAAATTAGTCCTACACCATTGCCAGAGATATGAAAGTAAAAACGCTAATCATAATATTTGTAATAGCTGCCGTAGCTTTTGCAGTTGGCAAATGGCTGCAAACCCTATACGGTTTCGATCCGCCCTATGGCTATCTTTATGCAGGCATGGCGCTGCAGGCAATAGCAGTGATTACAGGCATCACATCTATAATAGTTTTCATGATCAAAAAGAAATGATTATAGTGGTCATTAATAGTAAACCATTAAGAAAGTTAGGGTATTTCTTTGGTTAAAAATCAAGCCTTAATTCCCTGACTTAACCATTCAAACAACGAATAATAAACCATCTTCCACAAATTATAAATGGAAAAAACTACAGAGATCCATAGCCGAGTAAAAAGCACGCCCATAGGCAACATCCTTACGGCAGCCACACAGCTCGGGCATTTCAGCATCATCACTTATCTCGTCCCCATAGAAAAATTAAGGAAAGTCATCCCTTCGCGTTTCGACATTTACACTGTAACCATTGGCGGAGCACATTGGGGGCTCGTAAGTGCAGTAACATTTATAGATAAAGATTTTCACTTTAAAAATATACTACCGTTCTGGAAACTGCAGTTTCCCCAAACCAACTACCGGGCCTATATCATCGACAAGGCAACAGGAGAAAACTGTGCATGGTTCTTCGGTACCGGGCTAGGCTCAGCTTTAGTATTTATACCCCAAAAAGTATGGAAAATGCCCTGGTTCCTGTCGAAATACAAAACCAATTTTGAGCATAAAGGCAAATACTCCTCATACCAGGTTGAAATAACAGCTCCGGGCGCCAATGCGAACATCGATATCATCGAAGATCCAGTTCCCCATTTTATAACCAAAGACTTCAGCAACGAAGAAGAAGCAAGGCTCATATTAACGCATCCGGTAACGGGCTACTTCAAAAGGTCCGACAATTATATAGGTCGTTATAAAATATGGCATCCTTTAATGGAGATAAGAACCGGTCAATGTAAAAATGCTTACTTCGAAAAATTTGAAAAGCTTGGACTTTTGACCATGGAGCAAATGAAACAACCTTACTCTGTATTACTGACCCGGGAAATAGATTTCATCATTGACCTGCCGCCCCAAAAACTAGAAGCTACAGCAGGATAAAAAGCAATGGAATATAAATTGTTAATGGCTCAAACAACGAATAATAAACTTGGCATCGCTTTCTTGAACAACCAGCTTTTTTGCGAATAATAACCCAATCCCTACGAATTGTAAACGGCTGAGCTATTTGGGACGGGTGAATAGTATATTTGGAAGCAAATAATTAAAAAAAAGCCATCGCAAAATGAAAGAATGAAAAAAATATTTTTAGCGATCAGACAAAAAAATATTCACGAAGTTTCAGAAATTCTGGACAAAAACCCTGAATTGGTAAATTGTATTGCAAAGCAACCATCGAAAAAAGATGAAGGAGAATCACCACTTCAAACCGCCATCAAGACAGATAATTATGAAATTGCTGAATTACTGATTAAACGTGGAGCAAATGTAAAATTTATGGAAACAGAAAATGACAACGAAGAATGGAGAAAACCGGTTTTACACTTTGCAATTTCCGCAGTTGTTCATAACTCAAGATTTGCCATTTACATACCCAAACATAGTTCCCAAAATAAATCGGGTTTTTTAGGTTTTTTCAAAAAAGACCAATGGGAAACAAAGAATGAACCAACTTCAAATTACCAAAAAGCAATTAAAGTTTTAAAACTAATCATAGAAAAAGGTGACAGAATCAGTTCAACTGATAAATATGGAATCAGTTCTGTTGAACTATTATGTAATGGAATTGAAAATATCCAGCTAGATAAATCAAAACCATTACAACCGGAAACTATCAATGACTTATATTCAATTTTCGAACTCATAAAAGCGGCAAAAATTGCAGACTTTGAAATACCTTGTTTTAGAGGTAATACCGTTTACTGTCATTACAAAGATATTATTGACCAGATTGTGATTGAAAAAAATTAATATTTTGATGAAAAAGGGAATTTAGCATCCCAGACCGATAACGAATCCGGATATAAACAGCGTTATGCAAGCATACTCAAAAAAGCACATGTCCTATCAAAAAAGTATGGTTATAAAATAGACACTTCCATCGATGCACCTTTTGCTTTTCGTGTTAATCCAGCTCTAAATGATGATTAGCCGGGAGGATTCCGGGGAAGCATACAGGAATTGGGAAATTGTTTTTTCCAAAATTGAGGATGGGAAAATTAAAGTTTTAAATGTTGTGATTGACGATAATAACGGAAAAGTTAAATCTGCAGAACAGAGCGAAAACCACTATTTCTCCCCGATTCAGGAATAACAGTAACTAAAAAGAAAAATGTGCCATTTGAAGTGTAGATTTTTTCTCCCTAGTTTGTGGCTCACAAACCAGCTTTCTTACGAATAATAAGCCAAACCCTACGAATTGTAAATGGAATTGGTAAATTCTTTGGAAAGAGTTTATTTGTACAAAAATTAAAGACATAGGTTAATTTAAAATTTGTTCATACGCTTAGTTTTGGATTGACTGGCTCTACTTACAATAAAATGAATGTACCTGAAATTAAAAAGATATAATTATTTATAAAAGGTATAACAAATAATATCCCATTAATTCAGCTAATAGGTAATTCTAATCGAATAATAATTTAATAAATTCTAATACATGCACATCACTCTCAAAACCATATTATTTCTAGGTTTCTTCTTAATCCAGGTTGGCGCATTTGGCCAATCTAAAAAGTTGGTTAAAAATTTTAAGCTGGGCAACATAAGTTATAATTTATACCAAAGCCATAAAGCATCAAAATCTAATAACGATACTACATTTTATTTGCTTTATAGAGCAGGTAAACCAAAAATAATTGCCAAAGAAATTAAAGCCATAACCGAAAAAAGTAGTGGTGATACTTTGGCATCGGCAACTTTTAAAATCAACAAAAATGCTATTGTTTTTTACCAATATTCAACCGAATCTTCATTCTACCATAGAATTTATACCCAGAATAAAAATGGTTTGTTAAGTTTTAAATCAAATCTGATACCAGCGGTAAGAATTGAACCTTTGCCACCATCTGTTAAACCACCTCATTATGATAACACTGGAAATCCAGAAGCTGTTGATTTTTTACCTGAATTTGTTGGAGGTATGACTGCCTTGAGAAAATTTTTGGCAAACAATATCGAATATCCCGAAGAAGCTACAGAAGAAAACATAGAGGGCACTGTTTATGCAAAGTTTGTGGTAACTAAAGATGGTTCAATTGCAAACATAGAAATAGAAAGAAAGCTAGGCTACGGTTGCGATCAAGAAGTAATAAGGGTTTTAAAAAGAATGCCAAAATGGAGACCAGCCAAGTTACAGGGCAAAGAAGTAAATTATTTATTTAGGTTGCCTGTAAAATTTGCTTTAGAATAATAATTTAAAGCATAAAAATTACAAAAATGAAATTTAAACTGTTTGTAATATTCGTTTTAAACAGCTTTACATTAGCTGTTATAAGTTAAGTTTTCATACAAACGTTAAACTAAAAATAATTATGCTCAAAAAGATTTTCAAAGTAATAGGTATTTTAACCCTGGTTGTTATAGGCATTATTTTATTACTGCTTGCCTTTGTTTGGGGCAGTATAGAGTGGAACCGTTATGCTAAAAAGAAAGAAGCAATTCGTTATCAAAAAGAGGTTTGCGATACCATGAAAACGGTAGATAGAAAATTTGAATTCACAATCGACGGCTTTAACAAAAAAGAGATAAAACAAGTTCATTTCTACCTCCAACAAGATAAATTAATCATAAAAGACAGCATTGTAAAAGTGGATATTAAACCCGAGAATGATTACCAAACAGTATTACTGCCTTTCGAAAAATTTAGAACCACAGATAGGATAATTGTAAATGTAGGCAATCGTTATTTTGTACTTTCTGGTTTAAATTATAGGGCACAATATAAATATGGCATGCTTGGTCCGGTTGGCAGTTGTGAATGTGAAATGGCTGGTTTTGAAACCCTGAATGGCGAACCAGCTGGTTCGGGTTGGCTGATTAAGAAATATGGATTGCTGAATTACCAATTACCACCGGGATAATGAAAAGGATAATTAAACTGAGCTTGTTATTAACATTGTTTGCCATGGGAAATTGTAAAGGGCTTGATCGTATTTCAAAAATGAAAATAAACCCCGACAGTATTTTGATAGAAAACATAGTGCGCTTTAGCAAAGTACAATCCGAAAAAGCCGAAACAAGAATTGATTTCACTTTAAAAGTAACCAACCTGGGAAGTGCTCCAATCCCCGATTTGGGTGTTGCCAACCGGATGGAACAGGTACATTTTTTCATCAATGAAAAGGAACTTTATCCGCCCGGTTTGGGCAATGGCAGAGAGGTTGTCAATGGCGATAAAACAATAACTAAGGGACTTTCGCAAACTTTTACGCAAGGCTGGACGCTTAGTGCAGACAATGGTTTGCAAAAAAAGTATGGCTATTTATTTACAGTGCAATGGACATACAATGGCATAAAATCGCCACTGGTAAAAGTTGATTTGTACAATCAAAAAGCCAAGGTAGTGTATCCTCAAGCAGAGAGGGCAGTGGATAGTGCGGTGCTAAAACGGTCTGTAAATTTTTCAGAAACAAAAACTGTTGGAACATTATTGAATTGGTTAAATAACTCGGATAAGTTGGAAATGGATGCCTATTACAACCACGATGCCTACCCCAACTATATAGTAAGTGGCGAAACCAATGGATTAATATCAAGCTGCACCAAAAGTCTTGCTAGTATGGGCATCCAGATAGATTGGGACACTGATAGATTGATGTACAGGATAAAACCAAATGCACCTGTTACATCAGAAACGATTGAGCGCCTAAAGATGGATTTATGGAAAGTATTGGCTGCCAATAAATACTTAGATTTAAAAGGCTTCGATACGCTGAAATTCTTTATCGGTGATAATTTGCTGGAAACCGTACAAAAATCGAAATTATCATCCCTGAATTTTGAAGAATTGGAAAAGAAAGATACCGCAAGTATTCGAAAAAAAATTGTAAAGGAAACACTGCCCAATTTAATGAAACAATATTCGTTTGAGTATGCCAACGATACGATGACGATTACCCATTCGGTGGATGGTTCTGCAATGATCACCTACATTACCAAAGCAATTTATAATGCTAAAGGCTTTTTGTTGAGCGAAGAAAAATGGGATGAAGGACCTGATGCTTTTGGCGGAGGAAATTTAATTGAAAACAGTTTTGATAATAACAACAAAGTGTATCGCATATGCACCAGAACAAAGCCTATGGAAAATAGAAAGGAAATAATAGAAACAATTGATGTTGATTATTTAGAAAATACGGTATTGGTAAAAAGTAAATATGGAACGATAAGGGCGCTATTTGTTAAGAAATAATTTTCTTTTCACGAAAAAAGCTGCATGCTATGCAATTTTAATCTGAACAGCATCATAATACCTAAAAGAGAAATGAAAATAACACCCCTTGTACTCACATTTATTTTATCATTGGTCAACATATCAATACAAGCCAGCGAATGTTACCATTACCATACCATAAAGCACCACAACCTAGTGCGCTTGGCAGGTAAAAATTATCTTCAGCTTACTGTAAAAGACCCTGATAACATTACCTATGTATCGCAGCAACGCTATCCCATTACAAATTTAAATGTGCCTTTAACCAGGGTTTGCGAAGATGAGCAAAGTATGGTGGTTAAAGACAAGCAGTTTTATTATTTACTCTCAAAAGAAATACCTTACCAACAGCCCGTAACCCTTAAAAAATTATATGCAGTCAGTTCTCTTGTTAAGGTAAAAAATAGTCGCTTAATACGTTCAGCTGGTAAATGGCGCTATATTATACCCAATAATGATACAAAGCGAGGTTTTGAAGAAATACTGTTGGAGAAACTGCCAGCAGATTTTGAGATTTTGTACACTTTTAATCGGGGTAACGATGCCAATTACCTCATTAAAAGCAGCAAGCAGGTGGCAGCTGTAAACATCAGTATTGAATATAAGCATAACACTTACAGTTATAATCCTATACTAAAACTGAACCCGCTCACAACGGTTTTTACCGAAGCTGCCGACGATGTTGATGAGCATTTTCTACGAGATGACCGACATTTTTACCTCATTAATTATGATTTGAACTTAACCGAGGTTACCAAGCAGTTTATTACAGAAAAAAAGACAGGGTTCAATAAAATGCATATCAACCTGAATAGTTTTCATGAGCCCATTTTGAGCGATGGCAGTAATACCTTATGGATTTATTTTAAAGATGGAATTGGTTTAACTGATGGCAGCAATCCCAATTTCTATCCTGTTGAGGGCAAATTTTTAAATGCAGATAGTGTGATTATAGTGTATGATGGAAAATATTATAATAACGGATGGGCAGCTGCAAACGAGGTAGAAGATCTTGATTTAAGTTTGGTAAAAGATAAGGCTAGTTTAGCTGTACTAAGCGATGGCTCATTTGCAGATAAATACCAATGTTACCGGATAGAAAATTATCGCTTGTTGCCCAGTAGTGCATTGTCCGTTCCTGATGGTGTGCAAAAATTACCATCAATTGCATCTTACGGTGCCTATATGCCTGCTTTACTGGTAAGCCCTAATTTTATTATCCGGGAAGAAAGTACAGATAGCATCAGTCATAAGTCAGCAGTAAAGTCTCTGATAAAAGCCTATGCTTTTGATGATAAATTACTGATTGAAAATCAGTTGGTGGAAAATCTAGGCAATCCTGAAAAAATGGTTTTTATAGGCGCTTTAGCTGATGTTATTGAACCTTGCGATGGTGGTAGGGGGCAGCACCCGGTAGTTGTGGAGTACGATTATTTTTTTAAGGATGACAATGCCATTTACGCTTATCACAGTAAACAAAAAAGTTTAAGGGTTTTAAGGGACTTTAAGCCGGCTGAAATTAATATTGACAATTTTGATGACATTCAAAAATTGGCAAAACTGATTGCAAAAAAATAACATGTTCAAAAAACTACTCTTTATCAACTTGCTCATCTGTTTAATCACTTCTATACAAGTGTTGTGGGCCTATCCTTTGGGTTTGTCGTCGGCAGATTTAAGCAAAAACCCATATGGATACTTGCATTGGCTTTGCCTGTGTCCAGTGGTTATCATCAGTGTTTTATTGCTCATTTTTAAAAGGTTTAAAATAAGTAATCTTATGCAAACCTTTACCATTACCTTTTTAATGATGCTTTATTGGTTGCTTATCAATTACAATGAGTTTAACATGCGGGTAGCTGGCTGGAGCACCTTTTTAGCAGATGAAATTTGGACCATGACTATTGATATTTCCCTTATCCCGATAGGTGTTTGCCTAACTGTATTTGCTTTGACCTTACATTTTATTCTCCTGAAACTAAAGCCACAAAGAAATGACTGAAACTTGGTTTATCAAACATTTTGGAGCAGTAACGGCTTTGCCCATTTTATTTTTTATAATGGGGTTAAATGTGTTAGAAATCAATTTGAGTTACAACAACGAGCCACATTTGCAAAATGGAATAACGCTGTTGGTATTGATCTTGTTCAGCTATTTCATCGTTAAAAAATTATATAAAAAATACCCAAAAACAATACTGTTATATTTTGCGATTTCACTACTCATTGTCCAAAACCTATTTATCAGTTTTGGCTATCAATATACCGATGCCTGGCGAGTACACACACCCGAAAATGCCTATGAGCCTAACGATTTTTTGTGGGTTATTATATTGCCCCTAACACTTGCGTTTGCACTGTTTTGGGGTTTTATGTTCGATGTAATTAAAAACAAAACCACATGATACTATTTATTCTCTTTTTTCTTTTACCACTACCATTGCTTATTTGGTTGTTTATTCGCAGTAAAAGCCGAAAGGCAAAATGGTTTCTTGGTGGCGCAATGGTATTGTTTATCGCATTTGTGAGTTTTATCGTCATTGGTCTTTGGGGTATGGATGTAGAAGATTTGTATGGAAATAAACAAGAAATTTTTTGGGATGCCCATTCAGGCGACACCATTAAATTGGTTGATGATGAAACCAAATTGGAAATTGCAAGAGGCATCCTTAAAAAAACCTGGCACAGGATACACATCAAAACCAACAATACCGAACTAGATATTAACGATTGGATAGACAATGAAATTGGAGCATATTTTATAGAAAGCAAAAATGAAATTAAAGATGGCGAAGTAGTATTAAATATGTTAAGTGGTACAAAACGGGTTAAGTTTAGCGGAGATAATTTATGCCCATATACTTTAAATGTGAAATACATAGGGGAAAATGTAATTCTATATGAATTAGCAACATTTAAAGCAGATCAACAAATGCCAACTGTCGAGCGTGGTATTGTTAAATTCTATCATGTAAAAAATGACACTTTATTTTATAGAAATATTACCAAGGGGGATACTTTAACCATTTCTATTGTTGGCGAAAGCGGAAATAGAGCAGCAAAAATATATAGACGAATTACCAATAAAAACACTGGTTTAGGACCCTTAGATTATGATAGATTACAAGAGAAATAAAACAGCGAGAATATTGATATTATTGGCATTGCTTATAATGGTTTCTTGCCAACAAAGCAAGCCTGAAAAATCTGAAAAAGCAACGGCAGAAAAGCAAATTGTAGCCAAACCTACTGTGGTTAAAGAAGTTAGGATTGATACTGGAGCAGGAAGCCCTATTTTAAATGAAAAGATTTATAGAGGACAGTTGGGGGGTAGAGATATTGAGCTTGGCTGGGGCTATTCTTACGCAGGCGGTTATAAACACAACAGCATTTTCTACAAATACGATGACAAAGAGGAATGGATAAACTTATCAGATGTTTCAAAAGTGGGTAAAAGAAGTTATTTATTGGTTGATGCTGCTGATAGCAGTTACTGGCATATCGAAAAATTTAACAATAAAATTGTGGGTAAAAAGCTAAAGAATAATTTTTGGGTTAGTGATATAGATTTAAGAAGACAATGGAAACAAAAAAATAACATAAAAAGGAAGTAATGAAAACCAAAAAGCCATTTCTAATTTTTTATCTGCTGATTACACTGTTGTTAATTGCAGATGTAATCGCTATGTATAAGCTAAAAATTAGCCTTGCTGGTTATTGGAGTGATAGAATACTGTTTGGTATTTGGGTATTGGGCACACTCGTTTTATTAACAGCTTTTTTGAAAAAGTACCTGTCCAAATTTTCATTGGTTTTACTCATTTTAGGTTTAACATTAACATTGCCATTTTGGATAATTCTTTTTGAAACTACAGCGCTGGGTGGAAGTGATAAGGCAAAATCTCCCGATGGTAAATTTAGGGTAGAGCTAATTGGCGATTTTTTGAAAAGACCTGGATTACAGATTATTGAAAACAGGGGCATCCTCGAAAAAGTTATCGATGAAAGTGATACCGAATTTTTAAGAAATAACGATCTGAAAATAGGCTATGAAACCATAAGCGATGTTAAGTTTAGTAAAGTAACACCAGATAGTATAACCCTCGAAGTACGCACACCTTGGCGCTTAAATTTGGTAAGCTTTAAGAGAAAAAAATGAACAGCAAATTAAAAATTGGGCTTTGCTTTTTATTGGCTTGTTTATTAGCCTATCGGTCGGTGTTTAACCACAAGTATTCGGAAGATTTTATGGTGTTATTAAAAAATGTAGGTAATAGTTTAGGATAAACTTAAATGCCCTTATCTGTCTTATATGGTAACAACAGAGACTCATTTTTTCACCATGTAAGGAATGTAAGTTCATATAAAAATGTTGTCATGTTGTAAAATCTAATAATATTTTAATCTTCCGAACAGCTATGGTGTCTCACCGACCGAAAAAAAATGTACAGTTAACAATTTACGGATAAAATACGGATACGATACAGATATTTATTGATAGCATTAGGTACTGGAAAAGCCACGGTTTATATTACAAAAAACAACGAAGCGTAAAATGAAAATCATTAAACACTTGCTTACCAATATAATAATTATTGCTCTATTATCAGCTTGTAGCAATAAAGACAAAAACAATTTAGAAAATTCTACTTGGAAAGCCTGTGGAGATTACCCTCTTACTGATGTTCTGGTTTTCGGCGATAAATTTTTATATGTAAAAAACGACAGCATTTATTGGCACAAAAACGATTCATTAATTGGGGTGGTTGATACGATAACCCTCCATTACGGAGAGAGAAGATTGTATGTTAAAGACATTAAAAATGGTAATATCGGGAGGTATTGCGAACAATAGTTTTGATATAAAATGAACAACAAATTAAAAATAGGGCTTTGTTTTTTATTGGCGACTTGGTTGTTTACAGGTATTTATGTCGATGATGAATTTGGCGAACACAGTATGTTCTTAAAATATCGACCAACGTTTCAATATTATTTTAAATCGCCTTTGGGTATGCAAGATATGCCTACAGGTTACCCAACAGAATTGGCGGTTGAACAAGCAATTTACGATGAATTTATAAACGAAAAACATTGGAGCGATAACGATTTTTTAGCCACAAGCATTTGCGGAATTTTAGTTTTGGGAACATTATGTTTTCTAACCGCTGGACTTATAAAACAATTTAAAAAATGAGAAATTTATTTATACTCTTGTTTCTTTCTTTTTCTTTGATAAGTAAAAGTCAGGATTTCAAGCGATTAGAAAACGAAACGCTGCAAAATTTTGCAAAAAGGATGAAACCAATTCCCAATTCGGAAATTTCGGGAGAAGTTTTGGAAGTTAAAAATTGGAACGAACATAAGAACGTTATTTTCGTCTTCTACTTATTGAGATACGATAGAAAAGATTGGGTAGAAACGTTTTTGGATGGCTATGTTTTTGTTCCCCTTGGAAATAATCTCTACCGAAAAATTTTCATCGACCGATATGCTCAAGAAGGAGCCGATGCGGAAATATGGAGTGTATTTTTTGCCAATGCCGACAAAGACGGACAGAAGGAACTTGGAATATTATGTTCGTGGGACCAAAGTATGCATTATGGAATTTCGGGAAGATTATACCAAACTTATTTTTATGATGAAATTTTAGGAAAGCAAAAATCTCTAAAACCGATTACTTCTTTTGAAGAAATATTTCCATTGGAATTCGACGGAACAAATGATGGGGACGAAAAAAGTGTAGCCAAATACAAAACCGCAGAGCAAATAAAAAAGAAATTGAAAAAATTGGGATATTAAAACGGAAAACAAAAACAACATCACAAATGAAAAAAATAATTTTATCATTCATCTTTTCGTTAGCTCTTTTTTTGGGTAACGCACAAACCATCACTCCAAAAACCATTGCAAAAGTGGTAGATGATATCAATAACCAAACCCGAAACGCTTTCTTGGAGAAAAATGGTTTTCAAAATTGGACCGCCACAGAAAATGGACAAAATTGGTACAACAAAAAAACCAATGAAAGTGTAGAACTTACCTATGATAAAGGATATTACGACGAAGGCGGAAAGCATACTGTAGCTATTTATTATGTGGAAAATGGGTTGCATCAAAACTTCATCAAGCAACTTGCTTCTGCTAAATTTATTTATTCGAAAAGAAACAAACATTATGTAAGAAGATTGAATACTTATACGTACGAAACCATAAAAATTGAACCGATTGGGAAAAATGCAAACATCACTTACATCAATCATCAAGGAAAAGAAAATGGTTTGCCGAGCTTTAAATTTCCCAAACCGCCGATACAAGACACGATTATTAAAAAAGAAAAAAATGGAAATGATACCATTGTTCGGAAATATGTTGGGACAAAACAAATAGAAAAATCAAGGTTTTCCGGTGAAAAATTGCTTGCTAAGAAAAATTTTGTAACGGGAGATTTCAAAAGATTCAATAGCGATTCGCAGATGATTTATCATTCTTATCCTCAAAAAAACGGAAAGGAATACATCATCGAAGAATGGGATACTGAGGGAAAACCGAAGTACAAATCGATTTATAATGATATTACAAAAGAAGTTTTAGTATATCATTACAGTATTTTATTCCAAAAAGAGAAAATCTTGGAAACAGGAAAACTATGGGTTACTGAATACGATAAACAGGGAAATGTGTTGTCGGAAAAAGAAGATTACAGAACCGGAATTGCCCAAGATTATGACGAATCTGAAGACTAAAACCATTTTGAAATGAAAGCAACAACTATTTTTAAAATGAAAAACAAGAAAAATCAGCTTATTATTTATCTCTTCCTATCTGCATTAATCATCCTTAATGTATGCCTTTATGCTTCTGCTAAGATGAGCTTTGCCGGCTATTGGAGCGATAGAGTTTTATTCTGGATATGGTTTTTAGCAACACCCTTTATTGTATTTAGTTTTTGGAAAAAAATATGGGCCAAAATATATTTTGGCTTGCTTGTTTTGGGCTTAATCCTCAGTATTTTACCTATGGGGATTTTCTTTTTCGGCATTATGTTATCTACTACCGGCAGTGGTCGATTGAACCATTTTAGCTTACAAAATAATATCCGTGTGCAAACTGTAGGTTATGGGGTATTGGGCCGGCCACGATTGCAAATCGTTAAAGATGGGGTATTATTTGATAAAATAAAGCTCGAAACTGGTGATGAAATTGAAAAAAATGATAGCACTTGGTTTGAGCTTAGAGATGCCAAAAATGCCAAATTTATAAGCGAAACCGATACCAGCATCACTATAAAATATTATTTTGAAAAAGATAGTGTTCAAACTGTACATCAACTAAAAAAGTAACTTATTCATGGATTATACCCAAATCGTCCTCGTTTGTAGTGAGGATGCAAGAGAAAAGCGATTATATCGCTAACGAATTGTAAGCTAAACCCAGCGAATTGTAAATGGATTGTGGATTAAATTTTTCAGCAGCTATTTTTAGAACAGGAGTGAAACACAATTTTCTGCATATTTTAAATCTATGAGTTACCTGATCAAAATAGTACTAACTGTCATATTTGTCTTTTTAAATATTGTAGCTTTCGGACAAAAAAATAAAGATTTTCTGGTGTTGTACACAGATACCAGTTCTGGACTAGAACTATATGGATATAAAAATAAAAATGGAAAAATTGCCATCAGAGCTCAATATACTTCTACCTACACGGATACTTTATATAGAATGGCAATTGTGCTTAAGGATTGGGAATGGCTAGGCATTGATAGAAATGGGAAAGAGATATTGAAACCTTATATCTATGACAATGGTCCGGATTATGTTGAAGAAGGTCTTTTTAGATTTGTAGAGAACAAAAAAATAGGTTTTGCAAATCTAAACGGACAAAAAATAATTCCTGCACAATACGATTTTGCCACACCATTTGCGGATGGAATTTCAGAATATTTTATAGGAGGTGAAAGAATATATGAGAACGGGAAAACAGCAGAACAGATTAAACGGGAAAATGGCAGTTTTGAAGATTTACACTGGACTTGGGGAGGAAAAAATGTTGATGGCGGTTATATCAACAAATACGGACAAAGGTTTAAAGAAGTTTTTGAGTTAAAAAACAATAAAAGAAAAGCTTTAACATTTGATAACAAACGCGTTTTATTGAACAGGAACGGAAAAATTATTGGAAATAAAAAAAAGCATATAACAAAGTATTGATCTAAGCAAAACTGATCTGAAAATAAGAACTTATGCTGTGGAATGTGCCCGATCGAAAAGCCTCAAAATGGATATACATTAATTCAGTGAAAATGAAAGCAAAAATTATAATCATTCTATTAGCAGGTTCTTCTGTTGTATTTGCTTGTCGAAATGAGAAAAAGCAAGTGCTTAAAAAAGATACAATCAAAGTAATTAAGCCTGAAGTTAATAAGCAAAACAAGCTGAAAACACCAGAATCAGCTTTCGCAACAATGGCTTATGAGATTAAAGATTTTATACCTCAGTACTATAAAATTGATATGGAAACCGAGGGCGATCTGAACCGAGATGGACTTGAAGATAAGGTTGTTGTACTGATAAATACCAGAGACACTACCGCCCAAAGAGCAACCTTGATATTGTTGAAAATAAATGATGCATACAGCCTCGATAAAAAATCTTTCTCAGCCCTTGAACCAAAATACAGAGAAGACGGTTTTCAGATTTACGATACCGAAGATGTTAGCATAGACAGTACAGGTACTTTAACTTTTCAAATGTATTCACCCGGTCCAGCGGGGAATTTAAGCAGCAGTTATAAATACTTTAAAAATGAACTTGTGCTCATTAATGTGAATACTTACAATATGGGTGCAGGAGGGCATACTGAATTGGATTTAGACTTGCTAAATGGCATTTATGAAGAAACCAACACCAACACCATGAAAGAGGATATGCCGAGTGAAACCATCACTAAAAAATATAAACTGCCCAAAGTAACTTTCGAAAAAAGTAGTCCGAAGGATATTGTAATTGAGGCTTTTAATGCAAATAAATGGGATGTGAAAGATAAATAGGAGTGTGTATCGTTCAGAAAATTGGATTGCTGATCGAATTCAAAAATATATATTATTGATCTCATTAATCCGATTAATTGGACACCTTTTGAAAGTGACAGGTTTAGAACAACCCACAAGACGACAAAACTAAAAGGTCAATTACAAAATAACCAGCTACAAAAATGACAAGAAATGTTTCTTTATGCGTCTTTTGTATACTCATCAATTTATTGATTGGAAATGTTGCACATTTTATAATGTCTCCTGATACACCTGTCATTTACAATATTTTGATTTCGATAGCAGCCATTATTATTTATTCATTTGTTTTTTATAAAATGAATGAGCAAAATCAAAAATTATCGAAACGGAAACTTGCATTAATAGCTGTAATTTCCTGTCTTGCAGTAATGTTATTCGCCTGCATTTTTACTTCTATTGGCAATCGTTTAGCATTTGACAATATCCTTACGGCTGCATTGAAAGGAATAATTCCGTTATTTGTTTTTGCCATTGTTTTTGCTGCTCCCATTTGGATTCCGATTGCTATTTGCAATTTTATCTGTTTGTCTTTTATGAAATTTGAAAATAGAAATTGAACTTTTGTTGCCAAAATGCCCCGCCTTTGTAAATACAAAAACTGTTGGTAATACTTTTTCTCTTTTGGTCGGTGTTATCACGGCAAGTGTTCGGAAGATGAAAAAAAGTCATTTTATCTGGTTTTTTGGATCAGGCATTTGGTCTGTCCTGACCATAAATCTGGGTTCTTTATCATTATAGAGCAGTATCCAACTCCCCTCCTTTTTTCAAGGAGGGGGCGGGGGTGGTCTATTTAAATGCTTTCATTGCCCCGGTTCGTGTCTCCACGAAACGGAATACGATTGGTTCGTGAGGACACAAACCAAGGCGGGGAAAATAAGGTCTTCGACAAGCTCAGACTGACATACGAAATAATTTTCGTCAAAATTTAAACAGGCTCTAAGTATTTTATAGATTAATGTCCAATAATCATTTCTCTTTTGGTCGGTGTTATCCCCCGTACCAATATAAACCACATCATTCCATTTGCAACAAGAGCGCATCACTAACGAATTGTAATTCAAACCCAGCGAATCGTAAACGGATTGCTTGGGAAAAATATTCTTCCCTATTTTTAAAAGTAAACCGAAAGCCATTTATTGCAAATGGATTTCAACTATTTTTTAGTTAACCATCATTTTAAACAACTGAATCTTGACAACACGTTCAATTATATCGATAATATTCGTGTTAACGATTTTGTTCTCCTGTAGCCAAAACGCAACAACAAAGCAAAAATTGGTTAATTATAAAAGCGATACTTATAAAAAAATATCAGTTGACTATAAAAGTGACACTTACAAAATTTTACTTGGAGAGCATTATAAAATAAGCAATAAAGTTATTGATTGGCATTGGGACGCAATGTCAAGCGATCACAATGAAATAGATTCTACTGGTAAAGAACCCTTTTTCTATATGGGAGAACCGTTAATTAATTATAATGAAAATACCTGGCTACCTTTTATACAAATTGAAACAGAAAAAAACATAATAACATCATTTACCTGCTCCATACTTTTTGTCTTGGATAAAAATTCAAGAGCATTGGATAACTTTTTAAAGCTTTTGAATAAGGATATTAAACAATTAAAAAATGAAGAACTCGTCCAATCATTAAAAACAAAAGGTTATTACAAAGCAGATAGAACTGATTGTGTGGAGGTTTTTGAATTTATCAAGGCTAAAAAATATGGATACGATAGGTTTTTATATAAGATTACAGCCTCCAAAAAAAATAACAGATAGCATAAATGATAAGACAAATTTTATATTTCATAATGCTGCCTTTGGCAATTTCTTGCAAATCTGGTACTCAGAAAAAAGAAAGCGAATTAACTGTAGTTAACACTATAAAGGCCGATACTAAAGACCAATCTAATATCCGTTTTAACTTTTCGGTAAAACCATTAAATAACGTTAAAGAGATAATAGAAATAAAGGCTTCAATTTTTAATGATAATACTGACACCGTTTATTTCTTATCCTCTACATGTAATGGAGAACAATATGCTCTACGTTATGACACAACCAAATTTGAGTTGACACCTTTTATAAATTGTAATGCCAGTTTTCCGAGAATAATGAAAATTGCACCTAAGGGACAATATGATTTTCGAGCACAGTTTAGGTGTAACAGTACTGAGCATAAAATAAAGTTAGGTTTTGATTTTTACGCTGTTAACAAATCTTTCGACTTAACTAAAATGAGTTTGGCTGATATACATAACAGAAAGATCCAAACAATAATATGGGCAGACGAAAAAACGATAAACTAAGCATAACGTCAATTTACTTTAAATGTATAGAATTAATAAAAATGAAGCTTAAGAATATAATGATCGTTTTAGTGTTTGTTTCGGTTTTGATTACAGGCACATCATTTACCCGCATTGCTGTAGGAGATAAATATTGCTGTATGTCGCCAGTGGTTCGCTGGAAATTTGCTATTTACACTGGCGAGTGTGATGCCGAAACGGGTTGTCATTTCCACAAACTTAAAGGTACAGGCTTGTTGGAATATTTTGGCTTGAAGAAAATAAATTGCCCATGCGAAGATTTTTATAAAGACAACAACAATTTAGCATTGGATAATGATACTACAGCTGAACGTCTTCCATATAACGATTTTAAAATAGCGGTTAAAAAACAAAAAAGTAAACTGCTCCATAAATCTACAGATCGCATTTCAAATTTTTTATTTAATGCCTTAAATGATGATGTCTTTTTTTATTGGAAAGAAACACCCTGGGATTTTAATGGAGTTACGCAAAAACCTAAACAAGGTAATATTGCCTGTGGTTATTTTATTACCAATACACTTAGCGATTTAGGTTTCAAAATTGAAAGGATAAAGCTGGCACAGTCAGCATCATCGGTAATGATTAATGAGCTGTGTGTAAACATCAAAAGATTTTCTGAATTTAAAAAGTTAGAAAATTATATGGCTGCACAACCGAATAATTCAGCCTTTATCATCGGGCTCGATTTTCATACAGGTTATATCCTTAAAGATAAATCGGGCAGTTATTTCATGCATTCCAATTATATTAACAAACAAGGTGTAATTAAAGAAAAAATACAAACATCAAAAGCATTGCAACAAAGCAAAACCTATATGATAGGAAGCCTTACCGGTAATAAAAAATTAGTACAAGAATGGGTAAAAGAATAAACGGATTTTACAAAACAATTATAACACCTTAATAAAAAAAAGCAATAAAATGAAGCCTAAATTTATACTTATAATATTATTTGCCAGTTTATTTTTAAGTTCTTGTGGTGGTCAAAGCCCTGAAAAAAGTCAATCAGCAAAAAAATATATCGCGTCTTTACAAGCTATGAAGTTAGATGATCTTAAACTTCAATTAAAAAAAGACACAGCCCTGCTTAACAAATTGATAAAAACAGCCAGCTTTGAAGCGCAGTTAACTTCACACTTTTCTTCAGGTGAAAAAAGCATTGCGGAAAAATCTGTACCTGAATTCAATATTAATTACAGTGTTCCAAAAATTACAGAAACCTTTAATGATTATTGCAAGCAGTTATATTTCAATCAAGATTTTAAAGAAAACTATGCTGAAGAGAGACTTAATTTATATAGCCAAAACAGATTTGAATTTGTAAGTAGATATAACCTTACAGATGATAATCATATTATCGAAGCTAAAGACACGATATTGAAATCATTAGAGGCAGAAATCCGACCAGTAGAAAAAAATTATTTTTTTAAAGGGAAAAAAATGTCAAAAAACGATATAGGCCTCAAACGTATAGACAGTATAGAAACCGAAATCCACTTAAAATTTCCTTTGGATTTTGAAAAATTTACCATTGAAAAATCAGAAAAGAACACAGACTATAAAAATCACACGATCGAAATAGAAGCTGTTAAGGATAATTTAGCTGAGCTAAAAATACCAACAGCGCTATATGCTGATGTTATTGGTTATCAGGCTTACAATAATCAAAATATCAGGATGAACAGCAGTGCTTTAAGTTCTACGCCAATGCTCGAAATAAAAGGAAACATTAAAAATGATCTGAAAGAATTACAAAATATTTTTTTGGATGTGCTTAAAGAAAATGATGAAAATAAAGCTAAGGAATATCTAAACCAAATCAATCAAAATCACTTAGATGCAAAAACAAACATGTCTGAATTTGATACCTATATTGCCGATTTAGCTAAAGATGAAGAGAAAATAAAAGAACTTGGAGATATAAGTCTGTTTAAAGAAGTAGCTGAAAAAGGAAAAAAAGTAATTAGCTCAGAAAATCAATTTGTTATTGTCGAATTTCCGGATAATATTAAAACGATTGATGTTTTTGTAGCCACAAAATTCACTACGCTTCAAAACAAAAAGATGGTAAAATTTAATCCAAGAGAGTATTCTGGAGGTAAATATTTTGATGTAAATAATCCACATATCATTTATTATAGTTTTATACAAGGTGAAGGAATAAAATATGGTATCTCGGATAAAGACGGCGAAAAAATTACAGATGCCAAATATGAAAAGCCTGATCAGGCAGGTAATGATTATTTCATCATTAATGATAAGTTATATTGGCTTGATGCACCCGCTAAAAAAATGGTTTCTCTTCCCCAATTTAATAATTATATACAAACCTTAAAACCTGGGTATGATGTTTTTGAAAAATTAGCAGGAGATAAATCCGGTCTTGGTGTGGTACTAAACCGTAACAAAGTGGTATTGCCTTTTAACTATTATCGTATTGATAAATATGAAACATTTATTATCGCCCATAAAAATTCTGATGGAGATGACCTTTATAATTTAAACTTAAATAAGTTGCCCAATAAGGGGATAAAGTCAATAAATGTAATAGATGAGTTTATTGCCTCTGATATAAAATACCCAGAGCTTTTTGTTTCAGAAAATGATAAAGGGAAAAAAGCCTTAACGGATAAAAATTTGAAATTTTTAACGCCATTCAAATATGAATTTATAAACCCTTTCTTTGGAATAAAAGGCTATTACATTGTAGGAATTCGTACAGCTGATGGCAGTAATTATCATTATGGACTTATAGATGATAACGGCAAAGAAGTTGTTCCTTTTATATTTGATAATATCGATGATGAGCAGGACGCATCAGGGAAATTAAAATATCGCCTGAAGGAAAAATGGCTAACAATGAATTTTGAAACCTTTTTAAAAACCTATGGAAAATAAAAGTGATAGCTAGTAAACTGAGTTCGATTTCTCTTTCCCCGCCTTGGTTCGTGTCCTCACGAACCAATCGTATTCCGTTTCGTGGAGACACGAACCGGGGTAAATAGAAATTAGTCATCGGATGAATATAGGCATTTTGCAGATATTCATCCGATGACTTAGATTAACCTCTGTGTTTGGTGTTCACCATACCAATTATATTAAATTTGAAAACCACGTCATTACCATTTGCAATTAGACAACATATCTTAAGCATTTACAAATGGTAAAGGAGTATATATTTAGGAATTATAAACCATTTTAATACAACAGCAATTGTGAGAATAATAATTTCATCAATTATATTGATATTTCTGATTTCATGCTCTGATTTTAAGACAAACAAATTAGAAGAAAAAGAACAGACTATTGAGTTATCTTATATAGCTTGGGCATGCAACTGTGCAAACTGGGCAACAATTGAACACATAAAAAAATACCATGACAATCCAGGCGACACCCTTGCTGATCTGAGTATTTTTATAGAGCCTGCAGACAAGCTACTGACTTTACCAGATACATTAGGCTATAATGGAGACATTATTAAATTCACAGGACAGTTTTACAAAAACAAAGGTTTCCCAAAAGATTACAAACCCTTTGAAAAATCAAACAAAGCCAGTGTATTTCGCTATACTAAATACGAAGTTGTAAAGAGTAATTACGAACACGCTAAAGCAGACACATTAAATAGTAAAGGATAGAAACGACATATAACAAGGATTGAAAAGTACAAACCTGAACATTTGTACCTTAAATTCAGCAACTGTACAAGCCCTAAACCGTTGGTAGAAAGCTATTGAATAACAAATGAACTAAAACACATATTATGAACAAATTATTTTTTATTTTTTCATTCATTTTTCTTTTTGGAAGTGTCTATTCAAATGAAACAAAACATCAAAATGATTTTCTATTATTGAAAGTGTTGGGCCAATTGGGTTTAAAAAAACTGATATAAATCTAGAGTTATACACTGAAAAGGTTTTGCCAAAATCAAAGTCTAATACGGTATTGGGAATTCCAAAATATAAAAAGAACGAAAAAGATGAATATGATAACAGTTACTTCGAATTAGATGCCTATATCATCATCGCCGACAATATAACCGGTAAAATACTGTACAAATATTACGAACCAAAGGATGATCAACAGTCAATAGAAAATAAAAATTTAAAAACCCTCTAAATTATGACATTTAGAGGGTTTTGTCGTTTTCAAATCAAAGCAGGGTATAACATATCAAAGAATTTATGTTCTATTATACATGCTATTATTTACTTGTGTTTTTTCTTTAATTTTCGGTTTTTCCAGGAAATTGATCAAACAAACCTTTTAATTGTTTGGCTATATCCGGAAATTCTTCAATTACATTGGTTCGCTCGCTTGGATCATAAGACAAATTAAACAATTCGGTTTTAGGACTCCCACCTTTTATCTCCCTGTACTTCCAGTTATCTTTACGTACTGCTTCACAAATGCCATTGTTTACAATGTAGATAGCTCTGTGTTCAGGATGTTCCCCGCCTTTTTGCAATAAAATATTAGAAATGGCCTGCCCATCAAGTGTCCGCCCTGCGGGCAAAGGTGCCCCTGTCCATTGGGCCAATGTGGGTAGTACATCCAGGTTACTGATCATGTTTGTTATTGTAGTTCCTGCCTGGGTATGGTTTTTCCAGTAAACAATGAAAGGTTCGCGAACCCCGCCCTCATAACTTTCACCTTTACTTCCCCTAAAAACACCAGCTGTTCCAGCATGCCAGCGTTTGGTCGCCTCATCTCCAGACATACGGTCAGGATAATCGATCCAGGGTCCGTTATCGCTTGAAAAGATGAAAATCGTATTGTCTGCTAGGCCTTGTTTTTCTACGGCAGACCAGACTTCAGCCAAACTCGCATCCATTTCTTCAACCACATCGCCAAGCGGACCACCTTCAGAACGTCCTTTATTTTTTGCAGAAGAGCCAAAAGCTACAGGCAGATGCGGCATTTGATGTGCCAGGTAGAGAAAAAATGGTTTGTCTTTCTTTTGCTTGCGGATATAGCTCAGCGCCTCTTTTTTATACAATTCGGTAAGAGAAGAATCTGCAGGTTTGATCACCTCAGGTTTATGATTACGGAATATTTTTAAAGTGGTATCGGTTTTTACATAGGGAGCACGGTAGTCATGGCTGTACAACATCCCATAGTAGGAATCAAATCCTTGTGCCATAGGGTGGTTATAGGCCGCATGATCGCCAAGATGCCATTTACCGATCATAGCAGTTGCATAGCCAGCTTTCTTTAACATTTCAGCAATGGTAACTTCCTGATCGGGCATTCCTAAGGTAGATCCCGGGCCTATAACCGCACCCAAGTTCATTCTTGTTGCATATCTACCAGTCAATAAGGATGCCCTGGAAGGTGTACACGCTGGGCTGGAAACTACATAATTGGTTGCCTTAATGCCCTTTTGTGCCATCTTATCCAGAAATGGGGTCCTGATTACAGGATTCCCATAACAGCTCAGATCAGAATAGCCCATATCATCAGCCAGCACAATAATAATGTTAGGCTGTTGTTGTGCATGCGCCCCGATCGTAAAAAGGAGAACCAATAAAATAAATCCCTGTCTCAACGCAGTTATAATTGAATAATTCATAATTCTATTTTACCAGTTGGGATTTTGTTTCAGGTTAGGGTTAAGATTGGTTTCCTTTTGTGGTACAGGCCAAAGATAATGTCTCGATTTATCAAATACCCTGTTAAAGGAAACTACTTGTACCGTAAGCAATTGGTTATTCTGATCAGGGTAGGTGATGCCATATACAGGCCCTTGCATTACAGTTTCAGCAGTTTTCCATCTACGGATATCAAACAGGCGCAAACCCTCAAATGCAAGTTCAACAGTACGTTCATGTCTAACCACTTCGCGTAATTGTGCTTGTGATAGTCCGGTTTGAATAGGAGGCAGCTTCACATCACTGCGGCCATTGCGTACCATATTTATGGCATCGTACACAGACTGATCTAATTGATTCAATTCAATTTTAGCCTCGGCAAGGGTTAACAATACTTCAGCATATCTTAGGAGAATAATGTTGATGCCACTGTTTGTAGGATCAGCGTAGTCTTCGGCATTGATGTACTTTTTGATATTGTAACCTGTACTTGTTGCAAGATAGGTACTGCCCACCGCATCTGTTCCACCGCTATTTGGTATTGGTTTGTAAGTAGCGCCATTTGGAAGTACATCCCCATTTACATACATCGAAAAATGGAGTCTTGGATCACGGTTATCGTAAGGATGATAGGGGTCAAAGCCACTGGTCTGATCGCTGATGTTCTTGCCCGATAAAGTTTCGTAGGCATCTGCAATTGCCTTGGTTGGCACATAATAACTCGTTGCATTCTTTTGACTATAAGGAGCCAGCAGGTTAAAAACATTATTTTTATAAGAGTCTTTTATAAACTGCTTATCCAGTATAATCTCTGAGTTGTTTTCTGCAACATATTTAAATAAATTCTGGTAAGAACCATATAAAGTATAGCCCTTAACCTGATTTGCAGCATCTATGGCTAACTGATAACGGCCAGCCCAAAGATCAGCCCTTGCTTTTAAGGCCCAGGCAGCTCCTGAAGTGATTCGACCTTTATCTGCTCCGGTATAAGAAACAGGAAGCAGGGCAGCAGCCTCGCTCAATTCCTTATCTACGAAATCCCATATCTGGCTAACAGGCGTACGGCTTAACTGCTGAGCTTCTTCAATTGTAATTGGTTGCGTGATCAAAGGAAGATCTCCATAAAATCCCGCAAGTTTAATGTACTGATAGGCCCTTAAAACTTTTGCTTCCCCTTTAAATCTGTTGATGAGGGTAGTGTTGGAAGTAGGTACTTTATCTACATTTTGAAGAAAGTAATTTGTAGCTTGTATTCCTTTATATCCCGCTGTCCACTCTTCATATACTTTCGCACTGGATATATCATAGGTACCCAATTCAATATTGGTTTGGGCATTAAAGAACTGATTGGTATGTGCAATATCTGTTAGGGCATCCCATGTAAAAATGTTTGTTCCGTCCAGGTCAGTATATAAAGCGTTAGCTGCTAATAAAGCATCATTTTCGGTCTTCCAGAATATATTTTCTGAAACCCGGTCATTTGGTAAAGAATCCAATAGGTTTTTTTGGCAAGAGGAACATGCAATTGCCATCGATAGGAATATTATGTATTTAAATGCTGAATATTTCATGGTGCTTGTTTTTTAGTGATTAATTAAAACTGAGCATTTATACCCAGCGTATAAAGAGATGTTTGCGGGTAATAAGTAGCCCTTCCAGACTCCACCTCAGGGTCGAGTTTCCATTCATTAAGTTTTGAAAAGGTGAGTATATTGGTTGCCGAAACATAAAATCTTAGTCTGCTGAGATGCAGCTTATCAATGATTTGCTTTGGTATATTATAACCCAGCTGAACGTTTTTTAAACGAAGATAACTGCCATTGATAATCAATCTGTCGGAAGTTGCAACGTTGCGAAGATCTGACTTGATCGGACGTGGAAAACGTGCGTTTGGATTTTCAGGTGTCCAATAGTTATTGGTATATACGGAAGGTGTAAATCCTTCCTGGTTACCCATTTCAGCAAAGGCACCTGATAAGCGTGTATCTACTTTGGCTACACCCTGGAATAAAATGTTTAGATCGAAGTTTTTGTAGCTTAGGTCTGTATTTAAACCAAAGGTATATTTAGGAAAAGGATTACCAATGGCAGTCATGTCGTTGGCGTCAATTTTACCATCATTATTTAGGTCAACATATTTTACATCACCCGCTTTTGAGTTTGCTGCATAGGTTGGATAGCGATCTACTTCAGCTTGCGTTTGAAACAGGCCATCCGTTTTATAACCCCATAATGTGTTAACTGGCATACCAAGGGCAACAATGTACCTTGGATCTGTATCTGATCCTGTAATATAAGGACCGGTTCCTTTCAGATCAAGAACCTTATTGTTATTGATAGCAAGATTGGCATTGATGTTATATTTTAATCCATTATCTCCGGTATTTCCTCTATATCCGACATTAAATTCAAATCCCTTGTTTTCTACAGATCCGGCATTTTGGGGAGGTGCTAATAAGCCAATGGTGGCGGGAATACCAAGGTTTAACAAGATGTCGTTGGTAACCTTCCGGTAATAGTCGGTTGTAAAAGTTAAGCTATTGTTTAAGAAGCTGATGTCCAATCCGATGTCAAGCTGAGTTGTAGATTCCCAGCCCAGATTGGTGTTTGCCAATGTAGATTGACGATAACCAGGAACAGACACACCGCCGAAAGTATAATTGGTTACAGCAAGAGCAGGATAATAGCTATACAAATCAACTGATTGATTACCGGTTTTACCCCATGAACCACGAAGTTTCAGGTCATTAACTGTACCTTTAATGTTCTCCCAGAAACCTTCTTCTGAAACGCGCCATCCTGCTGAAAAGGAAGGAAAGAAACCGTAGCGTTTGTTACCGGTAAATTTAGATGAACCATCGTATCTTCCATTGGCTTCAAACAGGTATTTGTTGTCGTAGGCATAATTAAATCTGCCAAAATAAGAACGTAGTCCAAAAATAGCATCATTCCCGCTATTGCTTTTTGTACCGTCATTGGCCCCACCATTTAAGGACTGCACATCGTTGTTGTAAAAATTCTGACGATAGGCATTCAAAAAGTTCTGTTTGTTATATATTTCCGAATAACCTAATAAGCCTTTAAAAGCATGTTTGTTTATAATCTTGTCATAGGTTAAAAGCGTATTCCAGGTATATTCACGTAAATTATTTCGAACTTCGGTTAAACTGTTATTCGCAACAGTTTTGGTAATATTGGTGTTTTTGTCTGTATTCGAATAGGCGTTGAAGTAATTTTTTTGCTGTATATATTCTAATCTTGCACCATACTGCGTGGAGAGTTTAAGTCCTGGAATAATTTCCAGCTCAGCCTTTAGATTGGCAATTAAATGATCATCCTGTTGGGCTGATACTCCTCCAATTTCGGCAAACATGAGCGGATTATTTCCCTGGGTACTTAATCCATAGCTTCCATCCGGGTATTTTGGCACGGCCCATAAAGAACCATGTAAAATTGTATTAAATGGGTCAACTGAGGGTATAGTAGAGTAATCAGACCTATAATTTAAATCGCCGGTAAATTTTAATCGTTTTGAGGCAAGGTAGTCTGTATTTAATTTGGCCTCCCGGATCTGATCTTTGAAATTCGCAACAATTCCATCTACATTTGTGTACCGGGCACTTAGGCGAGTCTTGATTTTATCATTGCCTCCGGCAATAGACAAACTATGGTTATGCTGAGGCGCAGTGTGAAGTACGGTTTGGAACCAGGTATTTGGTAATGGGTACTTTTCCCGGTCGGTTGAATTTATCCAGGTTTGTATGGATTGATCTGTGTATCTGGCTGGTAAAGTGGCTCCTGCATTTTTATAGGCCGTGGCTTCCAAGCGCATGTAATCTTCCAGCCCCATCATCTCCGCTTTATTGATGGCACTTTGTATCGAATAGTAACCATTGTAACTGATGCTCAGTTTATCTGTCTTTGCTCTTTTGGTAGTAATGAGTATAACCCCGTTGGTTGCACGAGATCCATAAATGGCCGTAGATGCCGCATCTTTCAATACTGAAACGTTTTCAATATCATCCGGATTGATGTCTGTTAATTTTTGTTCAATTCCATCAATGATCACTAAGGCATCATTTTTACTGAGATCGTAACCTCCGGTACTGCTGTTGTTGATGTTGAACGTGGTAATTCCCCTAACCCGAATGGTTGCATTCGATCTTCCCGGAGAACCGCCTCTATCTAATACCGTTACACCCGGCGCCAGGCCCTGCATGGATTGCTGTACGTTTGATACCGGCCTTAGATTGAGGTCGTTACCACTGATCTGACTTATTGCGCCAGTTAGACTTGTTTTTTTCTGGGTGCCATACCCAACAACCACTACCGCATCTAATTGGGCTGTGGTTGCAACGAGCTGCACATTAATAACATTTTTATCTCCCACAATGATTTCCTGGCTTTTAAAACCCACAAAGGAAAAAACAAGTACATCATTGTTATCGGTAATAGCAATTTTATAATTACCATTGGCGTCTGTTGCAGTACTTTTACCAGAATTTTTACTCTTAACAATTACGCCAGGCAATGTTTCACCCTTGTCGTCTACTACCTTGCCTGTAATTGGTCTTTCCGCCGAAATTGCGGTTGTTCTTTTTGTAACGACAATAACTTTGTTTTGAATGGAGTAAATGAAAGGTTTGTCTTTAAATAATTGATTCAAGGCTTCATTTACACTGACCTCTTTCAGCTGTAGGATTGTGGTTCCTTGTGCTTTTAAATCCTTGTTGTCGTAAAAGAATTCAAAGCCACTTTGTTGGCTGATCATCCTTAAGGCTTTCACCATAGATACATTTCGTTCGGAAATATTGATTTTTTGTGAAAATGCTTTTGCCGACAGATGAAGGCTGGCAATTGTTAGCATTAGGAATGTTAGTTTCATAACCAGAATAAGTTTTTTTGTGAAAAGCCGCTGATTATCCGGCGCTTTACCACATAAGTTTAGTTGCATACTTTTGTATTTGTTTGGGTTAATAATTTAAGAAATCAGTCATTGGGTTTTGGGATCCAGACATTTACCAGGAGTGTTCACGGCACTTCCGGCTCTTTGGGCTCATAGCGGTTAGTATTTGTATTTTTCCTTAATCTCCTTTCTTTGATTTAATAAATATTTGGTTTTGTTTTGATGTTTTAGGGTAATATAGTTAGTTTTCTTCCTTCCAGTCTATAACGTATACCGCCAAGGGCCAGCACTTTTAGTACTTTGTCCAGACTGGAACTGCGTGTTATTTTTCCCATAAATTCATGCTTTTCTATAGGTCCTTCATAAACAACTTCAATATTATACCATCTTGAAAATTGACTCATTATTGTTTCTATATCCGAATTGTCGAAGCGGAAATAGCCTTCTTTCCATGCTATAATTTCTTCAGGATTAACACTGTCAATAATTTTAATTTGGCCTCCTTTAGTAATGGCCTGTTGATTGGGCCTAAGTTTTATACCGAGTCTGCTAGCCGGGTTGGGAGAGTTTGCAATTGAAATTCGTAAACTGCCTTCCAGGAGGGTTGTTTTTACCAGAGGATCATCATCATAGGCATTTATATTAAAATGGGTACCCAAGTCTTCAATAACCTGTCCTCTAACCTTTACTTTAAATGGTTTATTTACGTTATGTATGACTTCAAAGTAAACTTGCCCTGTAATTTCCACTATTCGCTCCTTACCTGTAAAGGCGACCGGAAATTTAATAGAAGAAGCGGCATCCAATATAACTGTGGTGCCATCTGCGAGCATTAGTGTATACTTGCCGCCCTTTGGCGTAGCCATGGTATTGTACACAGGAGCTGATTGGTCATTTATTGTTTTGTCTCCAGCGTATTGAATTTTTCCATCGCTGGTTTTATAGATTTGTATTGCATCTTGCTCAGCTAATTTTCCATTTTTCGCATCTGTTAGCACAATTGTCGAACCGTTTGCAAGTATAAGTGTGGCCTTATTACCCCCTGGGTTGATGGCCTGCAATTGTTTAATTGTACTTGTTTGTTGTTGTTGCTGTTGTTTTTGTTTTTTGGGTAACAAAAAGTAAAAACTTATTGAAAGACACAATAGTAGGCTTGCAGCAATTGCTATACGGCTATAGATTTGGCTTCTTTTGGGCGGAACCACTTTTTCCTGATGTTCGGAAGTCAAATTAAATATGCGTTGATCTACTCTGGTTACAACATCAATAATCTGGGTGTTATTCTCTGCCTCCGGATTTTCACGACTTAACTCCTGAAGAATTAGATTTCGTAAGGGGCTTTGATGGCCTTCCACATGAAAATGTTCCAGTAATACGTTTAACTCCTCGTCATTTATTTCGTTGTCCAGATATTTTCTGTACAGTTTCTGCAAGCTTACGGTGTTTTTCAAGTTCCTATTTTCTCTATATACGTTTGAAAATAAAAAACTACCTGCTCTTCCGGGAAATATTTTAAGAAGATTTGCAATTATGTAGGATGGGGGTAATGGCTATGGATAAAGCAAAAATCTCTCATTGCCCCGGTTCGTGTCCCCACGAAACGGAATACGATTGATTCGTGAGGACACGAACCAAGGTGGTAATATTTTAAGACGGCTTACAATTATGCAGAATAGAGGTGATAGCTATAGATAAAGCAAAAATCTCTGATGAATTTAAATGTTCTTTTAAAAATTTATTGGCCTTTAACAAATGATCATTGATGGTTGAAATGGAAATGCCAAGTTCCTGACTGATTTCTTTATAAGATTTACCCTCTATCCGGCACAGAGTAAAGACTTTTTTGCGTTGAGGAGGTAATAAAGAAATAGCTGCCTGAAGTTGGGTGTGAATTTCTTTATCAAATATTTTTTCTTCTATATGGGTGTATAATTCTTTAGAGACCGATATCAACTGTTGCCGCATTTTGCTATCTCTTGATGCCTTGCGGTAAATATCAATGACCATGTGATGTGCTATATGGAAAAGATAAGCAGAAAAGGATTTCTCAATGTCAATATCTGTCCTCCTGTCCCAAATTTTGATAAATAATTCTTGTAATACTTCTGCGGTTAATTCTTCTGATTTGAGCAGTTTAAGTAAATTGGCGGTTAGTGGGTACTTATATTGATTATATAATGTTTCAAAAGCATATTTATCCCCTTCCTTGAGTAGGGAGATTAATTCCTTGTCCGTTAAGGTGGTTAAAGCACGCATGAATAGGGTTGCTGTTTGTTGGCGAACAATATACTGAAATTCTTGCCAAATAGATATAATTACTGGTCAACATCTTATCGGTAGCCAGGAGTAATAACAACTGATGCTAAATATTTGGGTTACAAAATAAAGTAGCCCCATGAACTTAATGTATATCTTTTCAGCATCCTAAAGCACTTCCTCCGTCTCATTATTTGCAATTGGACAAACACATCACTAACGTATTGTAACTCAAGTCCAGCGAATTGTAATCGGATTGCTTAAAGGAGAATATACTTTATATTTTTAAGCTATTAGATAAACTTAAACAGACTCTAAAAAACTTTATGAAACAGAATTACATCCTGAGCATTGAAAATCCTTGCCAAAAAGTGCAATGGGCAACAATGACAACTACTGAAAATGGAAAGTTTTGTTCCCAATGCTCCATAAATGTTGTTGATTTTGCAGGGTTAACAGATACTGAAATAATCAAATTTATTGAAAACAATCAAGGCAAAATTTGCGGCAAATTAACGCCGCAACAAATGAATAGGTTGCTGAGGGTTAAAGAGAATAGCAACAGTTTTCAATTCAGCAAAATACTGGCAAGTCTTTTAATTTTGGCTGCAACAGAAAGTTCATTCGCTACTGATAAACATTTGGCACAACCTGAATTTGTAACTGTACCAAATGACAAGAAATCGGACCATGATATACCAACCATGAACAAAACTATTGAAAGCGATAGTCTGAAAAAAGCCATCTCAGGCAAGGTAGTAGAAGAGGGTACAAATGAACTTGTAACACACACTTCGGTTTTTATTAAAAATACAAACATTAGTGCCAAAACAGATACTTTGGGCAATTTTAAAATAGAAATTCCAGACGATTTTGTTACCGATACCATCATTTTAGTAGTAAAACATACTGGCTGGGAAAGCGATACACAAACCATGGTTTTTAAAAAAGATTTGCCGATTACAAATCTCATCATTAAGAAAAAAAATCCAATAGTTGGAGAAATAGCAATAAAAGTAAAGAGAAAATGGTGGCAGATTTGGAAGAAAAAATATTATTAGCCTAAATGATCATTAACAAACTAACTGGTGCTGCTCTAATAGCAATCTTAATTGCTGCAATTATTTTCAATAAATGTGAAAACAACAAATGGAGAAAATTAAAATGTGGACTTTGGACTAATACCAAAGGGGATATAGGATTTAAGACCAGTAGGGTGATTGCTATGGAAGAGGAAGTAGAAACTGAAGATTTTTACCTCACGAAATTTGGTTTTAATGAAAACCCAGCTTTAAAAGATGTTATAGACACATTAACTTTTAGAGAATTAGGAAATACGTTTTACAAAGACAAAAATAACATCTACCACCATTATGGGATGTCTGATGGAGGAAGTTTTTACATTTTTGATGCAGACTATGCAACTTTCGAAGTTTTGGGAGATTGTTATGCAAAAGACAAAAATAAGATATACGAAATACGAGATGATGGAAAACCTGATCGTTTAGATTATAAAACATTTAAAACGATTACAGGTCCTGGTTGCTTTTCGAAAGACAAGAATGGTTATTACAGTTGGGGCTCAAAAATTAAAGATGAAGATTTAAATGAAGCAGAAATAAAAGCAGCAATCAAAAAATTAGACGAAATACCTTAGGTAAACTTATGATATGAAAAAATACTTAACCTTAGCCATACTAAAAGCTACTGCCTTTAACATCGTGATTACATTTATTCTGGTCGCAATTATTCAAATCATTAATGAGGACAAACATTCAAAATATTGTTATATGCCTTGGTTTTCAGAGTTGTTGGGTGCATTTATAGCTTTAGTATTATCTGTTTCATTATTATTTATATTTTTTAATTTATTACCTGTTGTAAGGCAAAGTAAAGTAGGTGTGTTTTTATCTTTTTATCTGATACCGATAATTATAACAATTGTAGCCATCATTTTTTGTTATGATGATTTACCTTTTCGACCTTATTTGTTTGCTTTTTTACTGCCCTTATTTTTAAGTCTTACTTATTGGTATATCAGATTTAAAAAGAAATTACATACCTACGAATGGTAAATGGATTTAAAGCTATTTTATTGCTAAGCTGTGTAGATACTAAATAATTGGTTATATGATATAAACTAAAATAATGAATAAAATCGCATCATTTTTTCTGAAAGATATAGAAATAAAGCAGTACTTAGCCACGCTCAAAAAATTTCTTATTGCATCGTTGGTTTCTTCTTTGCCTGCTTTATTTGATGGTGGTGGCTTTTATATTCCTGTAATTTTTGGCTGTTTCATCGTTTATCAATTTTATAAAGAAAAGCAACGTATAAAATACTTGGTCTATTTGTTGCCTTTTATTTTTTTAATTATATTTTTTACCAGCGGAGGCGCATTTATAATTAATCACGGTTTAGTAGATAAAGATAATACCCTAGGCACAATATTAACAGGCCTTTGGGCATCTTATGTTGTTTTGTTTAGCATTTGGGCTTTATTTAAGGTTCGGTTACATTTAAGTTATTTTATAGCGCTAACTATATTAATTCCAATACCATATCTGTTAGGACTTTATGAAGCACAAGAAAGTTATGCTATCTTTTTCTTCCTTTTCTGGAATGTATGTATTTCTTTAGTTTTAAGTGCCGTTTTTCACAGATAGATGCTCTGTCAATATTCATGCTAACGATGAGCAGGAAAAAGATTATATCCTTACCAAATAATATATGAAATACAAGTTACTACCGATATTTTTAACACTCCTTACTGCTCAACTTTTTGCACAAGACAAAAACTTAAACAAACAAAAAAGCAATCAAATTTTGTTTGGTCCATCGCTTGGCTATCAATACCAGGGAGAAAATTTTATAAAATTATCGGCTTTTAGTTTAATGGGAGTAAATGACGACCAGTATCTGAAAGTAAATCTTGGTGCTAATTTTACAAGGATTAACAAAAAGACAGCAGCAATTCCCGAATTGGGAATAAGTTATTACCTGAGCGAAAACGTAATTACGCCCTACACAAAATTAGAATTAACAACCCAAACCATTACACCGACTGCTGGCATAAGTTATTTTACTTTTGTAGATGTTGGAGTAGGTTATGGCGTAAATTTTGGAAATGCAGATCGTTTTAAAACAATTAAAGGATTTACGCTAGCTGTAGGTATAAATGTGCCGCTAAATTTTAATGTGTATTAGATACGAATTGTAAATAATCTACAGCGAATTGTAAACGGATTGAATAGCTATTCGATTCTTATATATTTTTAAGCGTAAAACTCTTAGTAATGGAAAAATTAATTGATGTATTGGCAGAGCAATCTTTACAACTTAACAAAACCGGGCAGGATGTAATTTCAAAATTGATGAGCAAAATCAAAACTTTTTCTCATTGTCCTTTAAATGTTAAACATGCTGAAAGAATGAAGCCATTTGTAGATGAACAAACTGTAGATTTTATTTCAGGTATACTTCTGGATAGACCTTTTCCTCTTTCTAACCATGTTACATTTTCGAGTGATATTGTAACTTATTTTTATTGTTTGGCGTTGATATCTTTCTCAGAAAAAGCACAAACCGTTGAAACGTTGCAACAAATTACCCAAAAGATGATTGATGAAAAATATAATAATTTGTATTTAGCAGAAAGAAATTTTAATTTTTTTAAGCACAGACCCGAATTGCAGGACTTGGTTAAAAAACTAAATCAACAAAAATGACAGTGGCAAAAAGTAACCCGCATGCTTTGTAGAGATACTTTTGATCATATACTACCTTAACTTTGGCTATTTTAGTCATTAGCACATCAATACCATAAAAATGAAATACCTCATTTTGCCTTCTTTATTATTGGAATATTGCTATCTGGCTGTAATCAATCAGCACAGAAAACAGCTTCTGCTGAAAAAGAAGCATCAACCCATACAAAAGACGAAGAAAAACTGCAGATATTAATAAGACAGTTTTATCGATGGCACGAAACTAAAAGTTCGGGTATTGATTTTAGTCCTATTCAAAGAGAAAAATTAGATACTACATATGTTTGCCTCGATTTACAACAACATGAAGAAAGATTAGAAGAGTTAAAACAAACTAATTTTTTTTCAGCACAGTTTTTAAACAATTATAACAAACTTGCCTTAACCATTGATGAAAGATTAAGAAACAAGAAGCTTCAGTGGGTTATTGCTGAAATGCCACCGTTTGGCAATGGGGCAAACCCTTGGTGTAACTGTCAGGATAATCCTGATGAATATTGGCAAAAAATTACCCTGAATAATATGAAATTTGATAAAGACACTGCTAGTTTTAGCTGGACCTGGGGCGATGATTTTGAATATAAAGTTAAAGCCATTAAAGAAAATGGAAACTGGAAAATATCATATTTGCAAGGTTTTGATTTTGATGAATTTTTTAAATAAAAACAAACTATAAATTACATGTAAACAGATTGTAACTAGGTGGAGAAAAACAAATATGACAGCTTTATAAAACAATGAAAAAAGTAACATTAGGCTTAGGCGTTTTTATATTAATTTGTATAGGCTTGGTACTTTTTGTAGCCATAACGTTTAGTTACATTCTTATTCCTCTTTTTCCGATAATTTTAGCGGTAATTGTTTATTTTTCCACCAAAACACAGCGAACGTTTATCAAGAAAAAACCAACGCCCATTTACCAACTTACCGAGGGTTGGGTTAAAATAGAAGGAACAGTTAGTGCGTCAAAAATTTTCGAAACACCCTATTTTAAACAACAATGCTTTGCTTATACTTATGAAGAGGCAAAAATAGATTACAGTGCTGATAGTGGTAGCGAATATACAGTAAGTGCTGAACTGGAAGAAAACTTTCAGGATTTTTATTTAACCAACGCAACAGGCAAAATAAAGGTAATTGCAAATAAGCTAAACCTATCCAATTTGCCATCAAAAACAGAGGTAAAACATAGCATTAAATACGCTGTAAATGATATCCGATACACCGAAAGAACCCTAAAAAACGGCGATTTGATAAGTGTTTTGGGCTATGCCGTAAAAAACAGCAATTATGGGTTTGAGCTAAGAGAACAAGGTGAAAAAATATTGGTAATTGGCACGCCAGATTTTGAAGATAAAACATGTAAATCATTTAGGGTTATTAAATACCTGTTGCCATATCTTATTTTAATGTATTTAGCCGTAAATTATTTCCTGTTTTTTGCGCCCGTAAAACAGCATATAGAACAAAATACGGCATTCATCCTTTTCTGCTTTTTTGGGATGCCAATTTTGGGTGTCGTTTTGGCAATAATTGGGTCTAAACTTACAGGTTTTAGCAAAGATTTTTTTTCTGGACTTGGCGGAATTTGCATTTTGGTTACGCTATTAAGTTTTCCGCTGTTATGTCTTTTGCTTATTACAAAAACAGAGTTTTATACCATTTTATGTGTATGGGCAAGTATATTTTTTTGTACCACATTATCCTTTATAATGAATTACCGAAAGCTGGATGGGATTTTTGAAAAAGAAAAAATATAAATAACCATAGTACATTATAGGTTAAGTAATGGCTTGTGTTACAATGTATTTGTATGAAAAAGATAAAATTAATTTACCAATTTTATAAATAAAGTGAAAAAAGTATTTTCTGTAATAGGAAGTTTTATATTATGTGGGTTAGGCTTTATATTTTTTACTGCAATATTCTCTAGCCTTTATATCGTTCCTGTTTTTCCGGTAATTTTAGCAGTATTAATATATTTTTTTACCAAAACACAGCGAACCTTTATCAAGAAAAAGGCAACACCCATTTACCAACTAACCGAAGGTTTGGTGAAAATAGAAGGTATGGTTAATGCCCCAGCAACTTTAGAAACGCCTTTTTTTAAAGAACAATGCATTGGCTACAGCTATAAAAGAGCAGAAATATACGTAGATAGCGATGGTATGGAGCACGAAAATAATATCACGCAACAAAGCAACTTTCTCGAATTTTATTTATCAAATGCAACAGGTAAAATAAAGGTAAATCCCGATGGTTTGAGCCTTACACATCTACCAGCAAAATCAAAAGATGTAAGAAAAATTAGGCACAAGGAAAGAACACTAAAAAATGGTGATGAGATTACCATTTTAGGAAACGTAGTAAAAAACGAGAAGCACGAATTTGAGCTTCAAAAACTAGGTAAAAGTCCTTTTACGGTAAGCACCGAAGCCATTATTAGCCAGCAACACAAGGCATTTAGAACAATTAAATTTTTGTTGCCCTATATTATTTTGATGTATGTTTTGGTTAATTATTTCCTGTTTTTTGCGCCTATAAAAATTCAGATGAAACAAAACGATATTTTCGTCTATTTCAGTTTTTTCGGAATGCCGATTTTGGCCATCATTTCGGGCTCAATAGGCAACAAAATGGATGGTTTTAGCAAACTTTTCTTCTCTAATCTGGCAGGTATTTGCTTGGGCGTTTCAATATTAACTTTTCCGCTACTATGTTTACTATTTGTCAAAGAAACCGAGTTTTACCGAATTCTATGCATCTGGTCAAGTGTATTTTTTTGTACCACATTAGCCTTTATAATGAATTACCGAAGGTTGGATGGAATTTTTGAAACTCCAAAAAAACAATAAATTGATGACCTTGATAAAATACTTAATGAAAAACCATTTTAGAAACGATGATTATACCTTTTGGAATTATTTTAATTTATTTTTTGGTAAGGCTTACCATCAAAAAAGCACAACTTAAAGTTGAAGTAAACAAACATGTGGGCATAAGAGTGGGTGTATTAGCTATTGTTATCCCTTTGGGGTTTTTGATACTTTATTTAATAGAGGGTAGGTCAGGCATGCTTGGCGCCTTATATCTCAATGCTTATTTTGTTGGTGCTTGGTTATTGTATCTTGTGGTTGAAACGATAAGCCTATTTGTGGTTAAGCAAAATAAGCTCGCCAGAGCAAATCTTGTCCTATTTTCTTTTGTGGTATTTATTCTTGCAATTGTAATCAGTCAATTTGCTTAAATTTTCCAAATGAAATTAAAATTATTTCCTGTTTTTTGTGCCTATAAAAATTCACGTATAAAAAAATACGACTTTTATACTCTTCAGCTTTTTTGAGATGTCAATATTGGTTGTTATTCTTGGTGTGATCGGTGGTAAGCTGAATGGTTTTGGTAAGCTTTTTTTCTCCAATCTGGCAGGTATTTACTTGGACGTTTCAATATTAACTTTTCCGCTACTATGTTTACTATTTGGCACAGAAACTGAATTTTACCGAATTCTATGCATTTGGGCAAGTGTATTTTTTGTACCACATTAGCCTTTATAATGAATTACCGGGTTGGATGGAATTTTTACAAAGGATAAAATATAACGATTAACATTGCTTAAAAGTAATTCTTCTTTGTAAGGCAGGGTTCGGTAATTTATCAGCTCCGAAAGTCCTATTATGCGTTCGTTTTGTGGAGAACCAAACCTCGCAGGTTTTATAAACCTGCGAGGTTTAAAATCGCTGCACAAAAAGTATTTCAAGCCATCAGGTTTATTTTACTCAGGTTCTCTTAAGGAATACGGGTTTTCGCTCAGGTTCCTTAACGAATTGTAACTCAAACCCAGCGAATTGTAAATGGATTGCCGAGAGAAAACATATTTATCTACTTTAAAGAAACTAAACCAGAACGAGGTTTTTATGAAAATTATCAAAGCCATTTTAATCGCTATGCTACTATTAATTTGGGGTTTTTGGTTTTTTACAAAATCCAATATAAAGGTAATAATGGTCGAAGCTAATGAAGACGGTTACATAACTTATCCGCCAGGTTGTTCCTTGAAAGTTGAGGGTAAAGAATATTTGATAAAAAATGTTTACAAATATGAAAACAAGATACTGACTGAATATTGGTTCCCCGGTAGCGAAGGCTTTGCCATTCAAAAACTTGGTTTTTTTAAAAATAATTATAGCGAAGAACAAAAACCTTATCGATTTTTAAGATATAGCACAAACAAATCTTATGTAATGTTTAATTCAAAAAAATACAGAATAGATTATCATAGGGGAGATACCATCATATCAAAAATCGATAACAACAAGATGATCATGTTTATAGATAAGTAGTATGCAGCCATCAAGCAATAAATTAAAATGGTTTTGGCGCATTAATTATGGCTTAACTTTTTATAAAGTTTTAGTTATGATTTGCGGAACATTGGCAGCAAGCGGATTTGGATTAAAACAGCATTGGTTTAAGGTTATTGATGAAATTGTAACTTTCGATGGAGCACTATTTATGTATAGTTTCTTTATTGAATGCGTTCAATTTCCAATATGTTTATTAGTAACCTTACTATACAAAGAGCAGAGAACAGACAATCTAAATTATCTTTATTTGGCTCTGCTCATCTTTCTGGCATTAGTATCCCTTGCATTTTCTTTTATTTTGATGGGTTCTCTGGGCGACATGTAATTATTGATGTTTTAAGAACAAAAATTGTGATAAAAACATAAAATAACGTGAGTTATGAGTCTTTAATTAAGTAAACACTCTAAAAAAACCTCATTGCGATGTACTTGGCATTCGTCATTGCGAGGAACGAAGCAATCTACCTTTTACGAAAAAGCACAAAAACACACCAATGCTCAATTAAAGGCTTGCCTATGAACACGGAGATTGCTTCAGAAGCTGCGTAACCTCACAATTGACGAAACCACCACGTTCAATCTTTTTGCGGAGAAGCAAACCTCGCAGGTTTTTAAAACCTGCGAGGTTTAAAATCGCTACACAAAAAGCATTTCAAGCCACCAGGTTTATTTTACTCAGGTTCTCTTAAGAAATGCGGGTTTCCGCTCAGGTTCCTTAACGAATTGTAATCAAAGTCCAGCGAATTGTAAACGGATTGCTGATAGAAAACATTCTTCCTTTATTTTTAAAAGCAATAAGGAGAACCATTTTTACCTATAGGTTCTACATATTTTTAGAAAAATGAAAAAAATACTACTAATTGTACTTAGCATATTTTCAAATTATATTTTCGGTCAATCACAGCATATTGAATCTAAAATTGCTTTTAAAGGTCTGTTTTTTGAAGAAGCCATGCCTTTTTATCAAAATAGGGCATTAGTTTCAATGGATGGGAAATATAAGTACATAGATACTAAGGGCAATTTTTTGCCCTATTCGTTTATTCGGAATTCTGAACACGCAATGGAAAAATTTTTTGAAAATGGAATGGCTAAAGTTCATAATGGCAATTTAAAAAACATTAAATATGGCTATATAAATTTATCCGGAAAACTAATAATTGATTACCAGTATGATTATGCTACGCCTTTTTCAGATTCTTTGTCGGTAGTAAAAAATAATAGCTTTTCTGGTTATATAGACCTACAAGGAAATGCAGTATTAAAAAATCTGAATTACGATATTCTAACTTCTTTCCACGAAAATATTGCAATAGTATACAATACAGGCAAAACACTTTCTTCTGATTTTGTTTATGGTGCCATAAACAAAAAAGGAGAGCTGATCATTGCGCTTAAGTTTAACAGGATAAACGATTTTAAAGAAGGTTATGCAATAGCCCAAAAAGAACGTGATGGTGAGTTTGGTGTGATAGATAAGACCGGAAAATTTGTAATTCAGCCAAAATATGAGTTGCTACAATCTTTTTCAGAAGGACTGGCTGCATTTCTGAAAGATGATAAATGGGGATTTATAGATACTAAGGGAAATATAATTGTAAAACCAATTTATGATGAGGTTGGCGATTTTTCGGAAGGTTTGGTTTCGGTATCATTAAACAACAAATATGGGTTTATAGATAAAAAAGGAAATGTAATTGTAAAACCAATTTATGATGATGTTGGTGATTTTTCAGAAGGTTTGGCACTAGCATCAGTAGAAATAAAAAGTGAAGGAAGAACAAAAAAGCTTTCCGGTTTTATTGATAAAAAAGGAAAGTGGTACTACGAACCCATTTTTAAAGATGCGACAGGTTTTATAGGAGGTTTTGCCGCAGTAAAGTTTGATGGACAAAATAAATGGCAATACATTACTAAATAAAATATACCAGCTAATTTGTAATTGAACCTATGGTTGGTATTATCAAGTCATTATTGGTAAAATGGGAAAAATTTTATGTACATGTGGACAAATCATTGTTGATCAATCTGATTTAATCAGGAATAAAGCACACGTAATTGCCGATCAGGATTATATGGACTTCTTTGATGAGGTTGAAGAAAAAGGGTTTATGGAAATGACCAATAAAGCCGTAAAATATTTTAATGAAATTTTCCAGTGCCACAACTGCAACAGCTTACTGGTTTTTCGGCAGGATATAAATGAATACACCTTTTTTACACCAGAGGACAAAAACAAAAGCAACCAGTTACTGAGGTCATATTTGGGCGACAAATGGTTAGGAGTTATGTCTGCTAATTTCACAAATGGACAAGGCGGAATTTTTTGGAGCACGAACCTCGAAAGCGGTTTCAGACAAAATCTTTCGTTACAAGAACTTAAAGAGCTTTATCAAAACAAATTCGATGAACTTTTAAGATTGAAAATATTACGCCATTCTTTTTTAAGAATTGACAACAAAATTGAACATAGCTTTGATTACAAACAAGAAAGCAACAACTAACACACAAGAATTTTAGCTGTAAGAAAAAGAGAAATAAACAATGGAAAAACTGCAATTTGAACTCACCAACCAACAAAGAAAATATTTAGGACTTATCCCTGTTGAAAAACATTGGGAATTGGTTAAGCTGAATGAGATGTATCTCTACTTTGATGGCGACATTATTCGTAAAAAGATAACAGTAGAAGACAATGGGTACCTGGAACAGGAATTAGCTGAAAAAACAGCAGAAAATAGAACCATTTTACTGCCCAAAACAGCTAAGGGTAAACCCAAAAAACTAAACTTTACCGCCACACAATCATTCAGCCCGTTTGGTGTTTACTTTGGCTTTAATGATGGTTATGTTACCATATCAAATTATACCACACAAACCACCTACTTTTCCGAAAGCTCTGATAAAATAAAAAATCACAATGATATAAAAGCCTGGCTGGATAAATGGATAGTAGAAAGTACCGAAACTGACCTGAAAGAAATTGAGGCATTTAAAACAGCAGAGCGCAAACACCAAAAATTTAAAGAAGGCGATTTTTTCGCTTTTAAAATAGGAAGAAGAAATTGGGGATTTGGTCGGATTTTGATAGATGTTGCAGCACTAAATAAGAGCGATGAATTTAAAAAACAGAAAAACTACGGATTATCACAGTTTATGGGCAAGGCATTAATTGTAAAAATATACCATAAAATAAGCGATAGCCTGAATGTCGATTTTGAAGCCTTATCCAACACAATGGCATTACCATCTCAAGCGGTTATGGATAATCATTTTTATTACGGAGAAAAAATAATTATCGGGCATAAACCACTTTCAATGGCAGAATACGACATGCTTATTTCATACGGAAAAAGTATAAGTAGCGATGATAAAAGAACAGTTTACCTGCAGTACGGATTTATTTATAAAGAGACAGATATCTCAAACTTTAGTAAGTACCTTACTCAAACCAGGTACGATTATGATGAAGATAATCCGTATAGAAATGAGAGCATAGGATTTGATATAAATACAGATAACCTTGAGCAATGTATTAAAGAAAAATCCAATCAGTCGTTTTGGAATGCTGATGATTATACATTAGAACATGATTTAAGAAATCCGGCAAATATTGAAATTAAGAGAGAAATTTTCAGTTTTTTTGGTCTTGATGCTGACAAAAGTTATGAAGAAAATTTAAAGATGATCGGATAAAGTGTACCCGAAATAATGGAAAAATATTTTTTAATTCTGCTCGTTTTTACTTCCTGCTCCATATCCAAAAATAGGGGTTCTAACTACTTACAAAATGAACACTGGAGCATGGGCGAAAGTAGTCCAGGAATGGCTAGTGGAACCAATTATTTTTTATATGATGATGGTACTTTTAAAGCAATCCATACTTACTCTGCTGGGCATTTTTTCAAAAATTACGACGAAGGAACATATTTCTATAAGCCCAAAACCAGTCAATTATTTCTCAAATATAAAAGAAATAAAAAAAGTCCCATTGGAGAAACTGGTCAGAAGGCGATACAGATAACAATAGAAGATGAGGAACAAAAATATACCATAATAACAGCTAATGATTGGGATGTTAATAATGGAATGTATATTCTGTATAGAGATATATCAACCAATGAGTTTCCTGCCAGAATTGACGATGAATACGGATATACCTTATGTGATACCGTAAAAGCTAAAAAACAAGAACCATCTTTTCAACAGCCATTAATAATGGATATAAATTATAGGTTTAGAAGGCAAAAGATTGGCGATAAAAACAAATTGATAGCACTGTATAAAGAATGGCAATAATCGTTTTAATATTTTTAGGTTTAGTAAATTTTTTACTTTTAAGGAAATATCCCGATAAGGAAAATAGCAAGCTGAAAAAGTATTTTCCTATTTTAATATTGGTTTGGCTGATATTTGCGGTCTTATTTTTAAACATTTTTCCATCACAACGTTCAGGAATTGGATATGCGCTTTTGTGGCTTGGTGTTTTCATCTTATCTGTAGGATATCACTTGTTTTTTCTTGTCTGCGTAAGAGCAATAAAGGTCAATAACATTTGGTATGTATTGTTATTTCTGCCGATGAGTTATTTGCTATTTAATAATTTAATTTTATGGAATAAACCAACTTACAATGGAGCAATGGATGGTTTTGCCGCTATCGGAACAATGATGCGGCAAATACAATTTTTTATACTGTATCCAACATTTATGTTCTCATTAAGTATGCTGAAAATCAATTACCGGATAAAAGGAATATTGTTGATACTGATTGCCCTAACATCGACTGTATTGGGCATAAGGCAATGTATTGGTAAGGAAGGTTATTTATCTGATGATACAGGATATGCATTTGCTTTTATGATTCTTTTGTTGATTGCTGTTGGTGTGTACTTTCTGCTGAATGAAAGAAAATTCTTAAAAAATAAGAGCCTGTTTAAATTTTGACGAAAACTATTTCGTATGTCAGTCTGAGCTTGTCGAAGACCATATTTTTGATGTATTAAAAGCAATCGACAAGCTCAGTGTGACAAAATTGAGCATAAGTATTATAATTGAATAAAATTTAAATAGGCTCTAAACTATAAAAATTGATAATGAAAATCTTATTGTTTAACCTAATGCTGCTGTTAACTGCAAACATGGCGCTCGGACAAATAAAAAAGCTCATGGTAAACAATAATGAGTTTATCATAAAAATTAAGAAGCAGAAAAATGAATGGAATACTTATGATAAAGTAAAGGAACTGTACAGAGTGGAGAAGGGTAAAAAGATTTACCTGCTCAAATATTATGAATACAAAGATGGAGGAGGTGATTGTAATAACATTTATTGGAACGAAGAAAAAATGGAAGTAAAAAATGATAGCTTGATATTTTTGACCCATTATCTTCAAAATCTAAATGACCCCATACCCCAATGGAGAAAGCAAATCTATCAAGTCAATAAAAAGGGGAAATTAATACTGGTGTATGATAAATATAGATACTAGGACTCAGATAACTATACCGATAAATAAAGACTTGTTTCCTCCTAACAAATTTTGTCTAAAAATAGGGCAGTTCATTCTATTGTTTGTTTTGCTTTTTATGCATATACAAGCAGTTGCGCAAGAAAAATTAGTTAAGGATATCGATTTTGATGGTGTGAAGGACACGGTTTATCATGACATTAAAAAATCTGTTATTGTTTGTAAACTGTCAACTCAAAAATTCAGGAGATTGCAAAGTAAGCCTTTAGGAGAAATGAAGTACGCTACAAGTTACGGTGTTCATAGCAGTCAAAATGGTTTTGAGTTTATTATAGAGTTTAACCGCTATGGTTATGCCAATCAATTCAGGTATGATAGGAACGCTAAGAAGATCCGCCTTATAGGTATGAGGCGCCGTGAAAGTGGCTTATCCAGTTTTGATGCCAACGGAGGGTCGAGCGTGAATCTGCTTACGGGAGATTACATAGGCAATTGGCAGTACAATGATGTAGAGCATGATAAATACCTTATAGAAATCCCCGCCATCAAAACAAAGATGTGGTTTGGAAAAATATACCTTGATAATTTTAACGAGGATATTTATGACAATTACTCAAGTAAATGCTCGGCATTATTTGTTGAACATAAAGATCTCGAAATAAAAAGAAGAAACAGGACTAACCAATAAAAAAATATGATGAAAAAATACTTAATAATCCTCATCTCCATACTTTCCTGCACTTATGGCTTTTCGCAAGAAAAATTAGTTAAGGATATCGATTTTGATAACATTAAGGACACGGTTTACCTTGACACAAAAGAAGCTGTAATTGTATGTCAATTATCAGGCAAAGGCTTTAAGAAAATAAAGAGTAAAGCCATCGAAATTCTGAATAGAAATTCAGGTATTGTTAAAACAAAAAATGGTTTCGAATTTCAAAATAATTGGATGAGGGGAGGGTATGCCAATCAGTTTCGATACGATAAAACATTAAAGAAAATACAACTCATCGGAATGAGTCGATATGAATTCGGACCTGCAAATAATGATGGGAGCGGAGAGTCTAGTGTAAATTTATTAACAGGAGATTATATTGGAAACTGGAATTACTTTGATGAGAAAAAAGTTGAGTTGATAAAAAGCCATCCATAAAAACAAAAATGTCTATTAAAAGGACTTTCCTGGAAGATTTTAGCGAAGAAAGCTACTTTGGCTATACGGATAGAGGTAACAAATTGCAAGAGCAACGAGAAGAAATGTACCTAAAAACACATTGATAAATATTGTTTTACTCCACTTTTGGTAGGTATTATCAGCGTAACAATCTAATTCCTTAACGAATTGTAATTTCCTCCTGTGGTTTGGTGTTATCACCAACCACAATTATTTAGTACATTGTATAATGCAATCCGGAATAGAATTTTTTACGGCAACCTGTTTAAATTGGCAAAACCTGCTTACAGCAGAAAAGCACAAACAGATTGTTTTGGGAAGTTTAAAATTTCTTGTCGATGAAAAAAGGATTTGGCTTTATGGCTATGTCATTATGCCAAATCATGTTCACATAATATGGCGAAAACAAGATGAATGGATAAGTAAGAGTATACAACAGCAGTTTTTGAAATACACTGCTCAACAAATCAAATTCAATCTCATTGAAAATTTTCCCGAACAATTAATGAATTATGAAAGTACACAGGCGGATAGAGTGTACCACTTTTGGGAGAGAAGACCTTACAATGCAACAATGTTGACGAGATCTATTTTGGAACAGAAGCTAGATTATATTCATTACAATCCCGTTAAAGCCAGGTTATGTTTGATGGCTGAAGATTATGAGTATTCATCAGCAAAATTCTATTTATTGGGTCAAAATAGTAATGATATACTTACGCATTATATGGAGCACATTTAGATGGTACGGTGATAACACCGACCATAGGAGAAATCTTTTTTGGAAAGACTAAATGCTAGCGAATTGTAATTCAAACCCAGCGAATTGTAATCGGATTGCTTAGGGAAAATACACTTAGCTATCTTCAAATCAAAAACAAAACATGAAATACTTCTTACTTATCATTAACCTTAACCTGTGGTTGGTGTTACCATACCACTCTGGCTTAAGTTTATTCTAGCACAAACGTCTGCTTGTGTTACAGGAAAGTTTAATTGAGTTGGAGATTAATTGATTGGGTAGTTAGATGGGGAAAAAAGATACGGTACAAACTATACACGAGCTTAAAGAAAAAACATCATTAAATTAATGTAAAAATAAATGAAAAGAACAATTGTTACATTTTTACTTTTTGCAACGGCTAATTTTACGTTTGCACAGCAAAAATATTATGCTTTTAGCATCAATGGAAAGCAAGGCATTACCGATACTTTAGGTAATGAAGCCATGAAACCTACTTACGCTTTTGCAACTTTAGTACCTGCTAAAAATCAAATCTATTTACAGGATTTTAGCGAGAAGCCCGACATCATTTTTAATACCAAAACAGGAGCAAAACAACTTTATGAAAGTGTTTACGATAATAAGGTACAGATAAAAAACGTGTCTTATTCCATCGTGTCAAATAAGGGAAAAAGCTATTTGCTAAGTGAGGAAACAGACAAAACCATCCCTATTACTAGAGATTACGATAAGTTTAATACGGTTGGTCAATACATTATTGCAGAATATTCACTTCAAGACCCCTTGGTTGATGGTGGTAAAGATAAAAATGGTCGGTTTTTGCCTCCAAAAATTCGGGAGATGAGAAACTACCATGTAGTTTTAGCTAATGATGAAAGCCTAAAAACAATTGTAGATAAAGGTTTTGATAAGTATTTACCACTCTACAAAATCCCTGAAGAAAAGAAAGACGATGGAATTGTTAGGCTTGAAACGATCATCCCCCAACCTAAAAAAACCAGTCCAAATTTCGACTACATTGTTTTGAGTAAAGGGAACAATCATAGACTATTTAACGAAAAAATGGTTTTGGTTAAAACATTTGTTCTGGCAAAAGCCGATGATGATATGCTACTGGATTTCTGTAAGAAAGCTTTGAAGCTTAACCTAAATACAACACCATCAGACGATTATGGTGCAGTAATAAGTGCTCCGCCAGTAGCTTTGGGTAGTGGCAGACCCAGAAATCCAACTCCTGAAGTTATCGAAAAGAAACCTTTTGTACCATTTTTTTATGTTAAAAAGTTAGACAACGGTAATACAGTATTTGCCTTGCAAGAAACTGAAGAAATTAGCAAGCGTATTTTTGAAGCAAAACCAACATTAGAAGTGAGGTTGTTTGAACGATTAAATTTAATAACCATACGCATAGATGGGAAAGAAGATAGTCGGTTTTCTTATAACCCAAAAACCGGAGAGATTTATTTGCCTAAAGTTTACTTGGCAGGTTTGGGGATCACGGTCTTTTAGTTATAAATAAATTAGAAGAGCCATTGCCTAATTTCCCGACAATTGCTTACCAAACAAAAACTTTTAATGCTCAGTCGATTTAAGACATGAAAACAGCTATGAGAATGGGAAAATAAAACATGAATGAACCTATAATACCGTTATGAATGAACTTGCAGAATAGTCAGATTACAATTATTTGCAGGGATACTATCAAGCTATTTGAAACACTATTTTGGAACAATGGTCGAAAAGATACAATATAAAATTAGAAGAATTAACGAATAAAGATCAAAACAAACCAAAAATACACAACTATGATAATACCTGCACAAACCTACAACATCATCCTAATTGCAATTGTGATATTAACTGCTTTAAAACCACTATTTACACGTTTTATTAAAAAACAAGGCAATAAACACGATTGGATGTTTGCCCTTCTAATCCTTTTACTACCTATAAATTGGTACACGCCAACTTTTATAACCGTAACCGAATGCGAAAAATTTACCAAAGAAGTGTTGTTGTTTCCAGGTAAAAAAGATGGCGTAAGTTATAGTTATGGATGGAACAATTATGTAATCAATAAATCTAAACAAACCTTGGTTTTTGAATATGTTTATTATGGTGATAGTAAACGAGAAGAAGATGAGACAGATCAAATTATTAAGCCAAATGCGATAGGGAAAGTAAATGAAGTAGTGATTGATTATATTTTTGAACCACAAGCTAAGAGCGTATCCACCAAATCAAGTGGTGCCACCAAAACGAGTTTGTATTGTATGTGATTTAACCTGTGGTTGGTGTTATCCATACCAATTATATAGATCTCATTCTTTTTTCAAGCGAATCGTAAACCAATCCCAGCGAATTGTAAATGGTTTGTGCATTTAAAACGGTATCGATTTATTTTTATAAATGTTTATAACCTGGATAATCTGAAGACTATTGAAGTTGGGAAAATGGGGTGCCAAACTAAGGAAGCAAAAAAACACCAAGCAGAATTCTTTTTTGAGACAAAAGAATGGATGGGAAATAGACAATTTTTAATTTTTTAATAAAAACCAATAGGTTATAAGTAGTATTATGAGTAACACCATCCTGGTTAACAAAGTTGAAATTGAAAAATCAACAATCAATAAGTTTCTTATTCAGAATAAAAAATTGGAAGCGGTAAAATTCATTTGCGAAAAAGCAAAAATTAGCTCAACAACTTCCCAATACATTGTTGAGCTTTTTCAGGATGACTTGATTGATGGATTTGACTATGAAGCTTTATTAGGCGAAGATGAAGTTGAATTACAAAAACAACAGGATGAAAAAAATGAAGCTAAAATCAATCCGAGATCAAAAAAATACCTGTGGATATTTGGAATAGTTTTACTTGCAGGGTTTTTATTTCTAAAATTTGTTGTCGGCTTTAATCAATTGGGCTTTCATCTTACAGAATTAAAATCCTATTTATTTGGGAATAACAATTCGCAACCCGCAATAGAAGCAGAAATAGCAAAGGGAAATGCAATAAACGGATCAGATACAACTGTTGTTCAATCCGTTGAATACCTATATCCCGTAGATACCAATAGATTAGAGCCAAACGTTAAACAAGCAGAATTACAGGTTATTAAAAAAGCACATTTTGAAAACTTAAAAGTTTCTAAAAACGCACCCTCTGATGAAGATGCACAGGTTGCACTTACTCATCTTACCAATAGCAAATTAACGGATGTTATTATCCATCAAAAACTGAATATCAAAATTGGTAAATGTTACGAAAACCCCAAAACCGAGGGTAATTTTAACTGTGTAAGTTGTATGATTTTGTTATACAACCGAGAAAAAAAGGATTGGCAAGAAGCACCAGAGGGAGAAAATTTCATGAAAAATGCCTACGACTTTTATCAGGCTTCGGAGGGTGATTTTTGGGAAGCTAAGGATTTAACAATGAGAATTCCTTTTGACTATCAACTGTTTAAAAAATATGAACCCAAATAATAAAAACGAGCCTATGGTATAGATATTAAAGATTTTATTCCGGATCTAAAAGCCAACAGAAAAAAGTATGTTTCGGATTTTGTGTTAACCCAATTCCCAAAATCAATATAACTAAATAAAATGACCACCAGTAATGGTTTTGCACCCTGAAAGCCGATTTTGAAAAATCAAAATGAGGAAAATTAATAGTATTTATCCGTTTATAAACGGATAAGTTGTGCAAAGCCAGGCCACCATCGCCAAGCCCAACTTTATAGGCAACCTTATGGCTAGAGCGACAATTAAATTCAGACTACAGTTATGAAATCAGGAAGACCAAAAAAGTGCGATCCAAAATTAGACGAAATCAGAGGTAATATCAGATGTGGAGAATTAGAAATTTTAAAAGAAACAATTTCAGAATTTGGAATTGATGCAACTGATGGAGATGATAGAACAGCACTTATAAATTCAGTAATTGAAAATAAAACTGACATAATTCATTGGCTTGTAGAAAAAGGTGCAAATGTATTGCAAAACAACGATTTTTAGACATAGGTTGGAAAGGCGACGGAGATATAGAGTTAATGTGGATACCGCCTTTTATGCTTGACCAAAAATTTCAGATTGAATATGTGAAAGGAATAACTGTTTGGCACGTAAAACAAGAATCAGATGGAATTTCGTGGATTTTATACCCCAAAGGAATTATCAAAATTTAACGATAAATAAAAACTGTGTGCAACACTTGCTTGGTAATAGTACGAAAACTTGCTTTCTTCCTGTAAAAAATTTAAAGACATTACACCAGAGAATGTCAGAAATTTTAACAATAATAAATATGTAATTCTGCAAAATGAAAATAGAGAAACACAAATTTAAACAACACTTTATTGTTTAGATAATAAAAGTGAAAATCACAATGACCCAAACGAAAATTACTTTGTAAGAATCTCAAAAGCAACCTTAAGATAAAAAATGACAAGTTATATAAACGAAATAATGATGATATGAAACAAGAGTGTCAAACATCAAAACAATAAAAACTACCACCAAGATACAGTTTGGCAATTTGAGACAGACAGTACAAAACTCAACAATTATAACAGCAGAACCAAATTGAGCCATAAAAAATAACGAAATATGCCCATTGAACTTTTGTGCTAAGACTCGGCTAACGGATATAAAATGCCCCACCATCGCCAAGCCCTGCTCGTTGTCGTTGGTGGCAAGGTCGAATTTAGATTAGAACATTATGTTTAAACTTAAAAATAAGTATCCATTGAGAAAACTGATACAAAAAGTGGAATGGAATGCGAAAGCCATGTTCCTTTGTTATACAGTTTTGATAGTATTGGCAATAATCAGTTTCTTTTATATCCAATACATGGAAGATTACCTCGTTTTATATGTTTTTGTCTTTTCGGGTTGCATAGCATTATTGGTATTGTCTTTTCTGCTGTATAGTTATTCTCATAACAAGCAAGGTAAATACAGTATTTTTTTGATAGAAAATATTTTGGATGAATTGGATGAATTGGATGAAGAAATTAGAATATCTATATCATTAGGAGATAGAATGGCTATATCAGAAAAATATTTTTTTTGTCTAAAATCCAGTTTTTATATTCCCTATGCGATTCCGGTTGATGATATTGCTGTTGCTTATATCAAAAGGACACGAGAATACAAAACTTTTTTGTATTTGGTTACAAAGGAAAACAAACATTACAAAATGCCGATAGGTAGTAAAATATTCGATAAAAGAGACATTAGTACTTTTAGTATACAGATTTTTTCAAGTATTCATGCTTGTGCTCCTGATATAATTTTAGGATTCGTTAGTGCCGATATCCGTTTTGGGAATAATGCAATTAACCATTTAGAACAATACAAAGTATAAAGTGTGTTTAAAGAAGAATAGGAGTTTTGAAGAACCAAAGACCAGGCAACAACAAGATACCAATGAATAGTTATGGTAAAGCAGTAGGTGGGCTGATTGCAAAATTCAACAGCACTTTTTCTACGAATTGTAAACCAACCCCAGCAAATTGTAAATGGTTTTGCATTGCAATGCTGGGGTTTTCTAGATTTAAAAAATAAAAAGTTCATCAACCGGCGAGTTAGCGGTAACCCTAGGTTTTGGAAGCCATATTTATAATTAAAATGAAAAAACTCTTATTACTACTTGCAATTTTACCGTTTATGATTTCTTGTAATGGGCAAGGAAAAAAAATAACAATAGATGAAAACACGGCAAATGCAAAGAAAAAATTAAAAACAGATACCGTAGAATTTATTAGTTATTGGGATAAAAATGATGAGAATAATTTTGTAGTTAAAAAAGGTGAAAATTCATTTTCATTTGTATTGAAAGATTTTATTGACCATAATTTTAAAAAAGGTGATTTACTTGAAATCAAATGGGATGATACAGATACCATTCAACATTATTTACCAGTTCTTGTTTCTGCACATAGAACAAAAGAAGGCCCACTTTCTAACTTTCTTAAAGCGCACGAATTGGAATTGCAATACACTTGGAAATATCAATGTTCAGGTGGATTTATTACCAAATCATATTCTATCGTGCAATATTATTTGTCAATTACACAAAATAAAAAGGTAAAACAAGCCCTAATCGATTTATCAAAAAACGATAAAACACAAAATGTCAAAATCGGTAAAAAAATAATAGACTATGTTATAGAAAGACAAGCCGTTATCAATAATAAAAAATTAATAGTCATTAATATTAGACTTTTCACTTACGGAGGTGGCATAACAAAAATTCAGGACATTTACTATGAAAATGAAACAGACAGAATATATGAATTAGACCAAAACTATCAAAAATTAACCGAAATAAAATAAAAGCGTTAGCTAACAAGGGTTTACCGCAATCAGATTAGGTAACTTATATTTACTCAGAACAGTTAAGGATAAAATCAAACTTGCGTATTTTGTATTGGCTCAATGATAATACAAAATGTATAACTATAACTGATTGATTATTAGTAGATTATTTTTTAAAGACTAGCGCCTAATATCATATATTTATGTGTTGGCGGTCATTGCAAGTGCGACCGCAAAACTTAGACACCATAGACAAACAAAATGAATAAGAACAGACCCGAAACTTTATCAGTTATTGAACTTGCCCAACAAATTAGGCAAAGACCAGGGATGTATTTTGGCGACAAAATAACTTTGACAGGGCTACAAAATCTACTTTTTGGTTTTAGTTTGAATTCAAAATTAAAAAGTAACCCACCTTTTGAATATTTTAATCGTTGGACAAATCAAAAATTAGGAATAGAAGGTTCAGCACAACATTGGAGTTGGACTATTATGAACAGTTGTGGTAATGATGAGCTGAAAGCGTTTTGGAAATTCTATGAACTTTTAGATGAGTTTGTTTTAATCAGACCATTAGAAATACACGAAACATATTTGACAATAGAGAATTTTAGTTCTTATTACTCAACAGAAAAAGAAAGACCACACAGATATATTGATAATGATCTTAAGAAATCCGTTGTTGAGCCCGCACCATACCACATAAAGTCAGTTGACTTTGGGCATTGCGTTTTTGTATATTTTTATGACTTTAACTATGTTGTTGGTGACACAAAAATAGGAATGTATTATAAGGATTTTGACAATATGAACGATTGTAAACAACAATTCAATGAGGTGTTTGGACAATTGAAATGGGCTAAAATTAACAAAGACAACATTAACGAAGAGTTTGCAAAAATCACAACAAACAGTTGACAATGTAAAGCAACGAACCGCCAACAGTAGCTTTGGCAATTTGGGGCTGGAAGTACAAAACTCAACATTAGTAATTCTATCAACTTTTGTGCTAAGGCTCGGCTGACGTTTTTCAAATGCTCCACCATCGCCAAGCCCCGCTCGTTGCCTGCTATTATTCTGACCAATTATGACAAATGACATTGACATAAAAAGAGCTAATATAAAACTATACTTTGACGAAACTGCAAAAATTGTAGGGACAGACGAATATGCTCTATCAGAATACGGCATATATTATTATGAGACACAACAATATCGTCAAACAGACCAGAACAGGAGTTGGGTAGTAACGAAAATTCAAATTGGATACCTTGAAAAAGACGGCTATTTTTTTGAATACTTGACTGACAATGAAGACACTTGTTCATTATGGATTTACGAAAACAAAAAGCACTATCTATTACTGCCAGAATTTCAACGTGGACAATCAGTATTTGACGTAGAAGAGCAAATGTTGTATAGTTTTTATTCAAAAGATGACCCTTTTATTTGGACAAGTATTTTTATTTCACCTGACAAAACTAAACTTGCAGTAACAGGTTGCTATTGGGCTTGTCCTTTTGAAATAGTGGTTTACGACTGTATGAATTTGATAAAGTTACCATATTCTTGCATTTATCGCCAACCATTAGACAATAATTTTGAAATAAAAGAATGGGCAGACAACGAAACAATGGTATTAATAACGAAAAATAAACAAGAAGAACAACTTGTGAAAATATAACAGCAGCAACATGAGGTTTGGCAATTTGGGGCTGACAGTACAAAACTCAATATTGATAACGGTGGAGCCCTCATTGAGACCATAAAAAACAACTAAAAACAGCGAAATGCCTTTGGTATATTGAACATTAGTGCCAAAGGCATCACTTTGTGATAATAAATTCAGTCCCCGATAGCTATCGGGATGCTTCGATTTCCTGCCCGAACGTAAAGCCCTGAACCGTTAAAACCCTATAGGTCTCATTCCTTTTTCAAACGAATCGTAAACCAAGCCACGCGAATTGTAAATGGTTACTTATTGCAATAAGTTCAAACTTATATTTGAGTGTATAAACTCTATTTAACAATTTTAATAGTAAGGAGATGTTTTTATTACCCAAAAAAATAACAAAACTAAAAATAACTGATGATAGCGGATTTTTAGCCATTGCCAACGCCGATCAATACCAATCATTTGTTGATGAAGATTGGCAATTAACTCAATTAATAAAACACTTTGTGGAGCAAATGAACAAAGAAAATTTAATTATCTGGGCTACTGGTACACCTGGTGAATGGACAGTTTCTTTTTCAGATAAAGCCTCTAACAAAAAAGCTTTTAGAGCATTCACAAAATCTGTGCATGTTACAAATAGACAATTGCACTTAACAAATTATGAAGATCTGACAATGGCAGCCCAGTTTACCGATAATAAAGTTCCTGCAGAAGAAAATGCAGCCCTAAAAATCAAGCTGGATAACGGACAATACCATTTCACCATTCGACAACTGTTCGATCCCGAAGATTATGATTATGATCCCGAAGGGAAAATAAATTTCGAAATTATTATACAAGTCGATAATACATCAACAAGAATTATTGACCATATTTTTTGGCAAACAACATAAACCTGGATGCGATTTGAACTACAAAAATTACAATATGACCATAGAAGAATATAAAAAACAATTTTCAGAAGATGATGCAGTTGGTTGGCTTTCGATAGACAATGAACTTGAAAAAAATTACCCAGAACAAGAACCAAAGCATTTTGCACCTGCAATACATTATGCTCTTGGTGGAGAAGACCCAATTGATGGGATAAGTGTTTATGAAAGTAAAAAACAAAGCGACCATTTTCATTTTGTAACCTATGGTTTTTCGGAACTTTATTATGATGAAGAAAGTGCAGGTGGAGAATTTAGTAAATATGGATTTGAACTAACATTCCGACTGAAAAAAGACAGCGATAACGACAACATCAATTGGGCTTGTAATCTATTGCAAAACCTGGCAAAATATGTATTCAAATCAGGGAAATGGTTTGAAGAATATCACTTTATACCTGCGAATGGACCAATTAGGAGTGGTTATGACACAGATATAACAGCCTTAGCTTTTATACTTGATCCGGAACTTGGAAAAATTGAAACGCCACACGGAGAAGTTATGTTTTTGCAAATGGTGGGACTGACAACGGCTGAATATGAAATATTAAAGCAGAATCCCAAAACAACAGAAACTGAAAAACTTATTCTGAAGCTAAAAACCAATAATAAGTTATTAATAACCGATCTTGATAGAAAATAACATTACCGATAACAAGGTATGAAAGCTGGCTGAAGTACAGCGTTTGGTTTTTGTTTTTACTCCCTAAAAATACGAATCATAAACCAAACCCTGCGAATTGTAAATGGTTTTGGATGCAAAAATTCAGGTAAGATATATTTGAACATAAAAGAAGCAAAAATCATTAAAATAAAAAATTAAAAGAGCCGTTATGGAAACTCAAAAAACGCTTAATAATCTTGAAAAAATAAAAGCCGTAGTAATGGGCTTTATTGGAGCAGGTATATTTAGTCAAGGCACATTGTATTTCAGCCCTCAACGCAGCTACAACATTCCCCGAATATTATATCCGGTTTTTGAAATTTTTGGCAATAAAGGTTTGGCTGTAGCAATGATTATTTTAGGTTTGGTCTTGCTTTATTTTGGCTTTGCTAAATGGAAAAAAAGCAATGGTAATGCTATTACCTATCGCATTATTGGTATAGCTTCTATTGCTGTATTCTTTTCTGTTTTGTTTTTTTCCGGCAATAAAAAAATAAGTACGGAAGATGTAATGAAAACATCTGAAGAAACCAGAGATAAGGCCATTGCCAGTATAAAAGAAATGGATAAACCCGATTTTGGCAGCAGGGAAATAAACAATCATTTTGCCATCTTCGAAATAAACCTAAAACATTATAAAGATGCTGTTGCCAAAAAAGATGAACAAGCCATAAAAACCTGGCAGACACAGTATATAAAATGGAGCGAACGTTCTGCCATGCTGATGCAAAAATTAACCACCAACGAAGAGAAGCAAAAAATGGCTTTGTATGTGGGTAAATCGTCAATGAAATGGCAAGAAATAAAATAGAAAATTGAGGATAAACAGAAAGAAATGGAGGATACACTTTTTTTTACCACTTTAATTACTACTCTTTTGCTTGCAATTGCAGCAGGGTTTAATGGCAACTACTATACCTTATTAGCTATATTATTTCCAGGCACCGTCTATTTGTGGTTTACAAAGGGTTTTTTCTTTTTCTTTCCGCTTACCATGCTGCCTTTTTTAGCTCTATTGGCATTTACGCTTTTGGCATGGCGAACGCCTTTTTTTACACCTAAAGTATGGACGCGATTTACTTATATAATAAGTGCAGTTGCTCCGCTTGCTATACTGTTTTTCCTTATCATACCACGATACAGCTTGCCCAATTTTGGATATACAAAACAAACCAGCCTGTTAGGCATTGTGCTAACAAGCATCGGCTCTCTGATCGTGGCTTTTGGTTGTACAAAAATGTTTATCGTAGATGTGTTGCAAATATTGATCAATCAGATCAAAACAGTAAGCAGAACCACCATTACAGGTCGGTTTACAAAAGTGCAATCATCAACCGAAAACCGAAATGTTATTTATTTTTTAACCTTGGAAAACAGTAGCGAAAAAATTAGGATTAACCTGTTAACAGTATTGTATTTAAATCTTTTTGCCAAAGGAAAAATAATTGAATTTACCTTTAAAAGAGGGTTTTTAGGCATTGAATACTGCAACAGATTTCCAAAATTGATAGATGCAAAAACTGATTTTGGAAGAAACACGGTTTTTTAAACAAAACCGCAGTATATATTTGAAACAAATCAGTATAGTATGAATCTCAAAATTAGCACACTGTTACTATTTGTTTTTTTACTCGTTACTACTTTAACTTCTTGTAACAACAATATGCAAAACCAAACAGAAGAAATCATCAATCTTAACAGAACAAAAATGGTTGATGGTTTAAAAAAACTGCAAGAGCAAAATATTATTACCGAAAATGAAAAAAGCCAATTAAGCCAAAGGCTAAACCAAGATTTGGATCATTATCTGCAGCACCAGGATATAGATGCCGATGGTATTGATAAAATGTTTTTGGCAAGTGTAAAAAGCTTTGAGAACATAAAAATCAATCAAGCTGTTTTTTTAGTTATCAGCGAAGCCTATTATGCTATCGCAAGTCAAAGAATGATGAAAGATTTCCCTAAGATAGAAATGGCAATCCAGACCAATACCGCAAACACACGAAGAAATTGGTTCGAAAAATATCAAAAAACAGAAGATAAGTTTGCCGATTTAATACTTCAGATACAAAGGGAAAAGAAGTTAGCCTTTCATAAGGCCGTAACCAACGAAGATTTTGATGATATCATCGCTCTGGTTACAAAAATCAAGAACGATAGCACCCTTACCAATGCCACAATTAAAAAAGATTTGATTGATGGGATGGAAAAGTATGCCGATAAAGAAGATACCGCTAAGTCGCAAATCTTCAATTTCTATTACGGTATAGCCTACATTAAAAATATAGAAATCATAAACGAAATCAATATCTATCAAAACAAGAACCGTAAAAAGCCCGAACCACCATCTTATATCAAACTCAAAAGCCAGACAGCTGGACGGTTTAAAGTTTTGCTCGATGAAGGAATGATTACTGCCGAACAACACAATTTCATAACCCAAATGATGCTACAGGATATTGCCCGTTTTGAAGCCAATGCAGCAATGGACAAGGATAAAGCGAAAGAACGTCTGTTAAATATTCTTGCCAAGTTGAAAGATGAAGAATTGGATACCGAAGATAGGGAAGCCATTTCCGAAATCTATTTTCAGCTTTCGCAAAAGGCAGGAGTAGATATAAACAACAACCTGAATAAATGGCTTTATGATTTTTAAATTAAATAGAAAAGCTACTACCAGGAGCTGATAATTTTGTCTATCTAACCTTAATTTTAACCAATGAGGCGAATAAAAATTATTTCTAAAATTTACATTTTGACATTAATGGCCACATTTTTTTCATTATTCAGTAGTTGTAACAATTCAAAAAATATTGATAATAAATATTTGACTGCAGTTGCCCCAAAGAATTATGCAAACATTACTCAATTTGAAAATGACGATATATTGTTTTTGGATAATCCAATGAAGAATGGATTGGAAAGCATATTTTCTATTGATAATACCCAGGACTTGATCATACAACCAAACATTCAAACTATAAAAGAATTTACCCCAAAAGAAAGGTTAATCAGCCGTTTAAAATCAATAGAAGAAGAAACGAAAGCCCCTGATTGCAATTGGAAGAATTTTAGAATAGTTGATCAACCGAAAGAGTTTATTTTTAAAAATTACAAATCCGCCGAAGCAACTTTTATTGTCGATGAAAATGTGAATAAAACTGGAGAAATAATAAAAAAGAAAATTAGAAGAATGGTAATTTTTACCGATAACGATTTGTGGAATATTGTTTTAGCGCCTTCAGTATTAGAAAATTACGATAAAGAAATGCAAATGTTTAATGAGATTTTAAAAAGTATAGAAATTAAAAAATAAATTTCTTAGGCCTGATGAACTTTGTGATAATAAGAATATTAAAACACAAATTGCAACGAGAAAATTTCTACTATTTATGCTAAAGTCCTCAAATAAAAAAGAATAATGAATAATAACATTACAAAACATGTATTGGTTAGATTTTTTATGCTTGCTATTTCTTATTTTATATGGTTTGCAATGTATGCGGAAAATAACTACCATAGACAAACCTATAATTTGGATATAATTCCATTGAATTTATTCTTTCTTTTTTTTGGATTGTTTTTACTGGAGACTTTAAGGTTGGTTTTAAAGAGCAACAAAGAAAAATACATGGCTAATATTTGTCTTATGGTATTCTTTGTATTGCTCTATTTTATATTGCCCCATCGAACAAATTTTAATTAAGAAAATGATATATGAAAAAATTTCTACTCCTCCTGATGTTACCCCTTATGATTTCCTGCCAGGAAAAATTTAACGGAAAGACTGAAGAAAGCTTCAAAACTTCGAGAGAAAAAGTCGAAAAAGAGCTTGACAAAAACGAAAAAACGAATTTAGAAAAAGCGATGCGGGTTATTGCAATGGAAGCCATGAGGCTGAAATGGGAAGAGTCCAATAAATATGATGGGAAATCATTTAACAAAATTTCTTTGGAAATGATCGATGGCTTATCTTATTCAGCAGTTGTCGATTTGGCAGAAGACATTTTAAAAAGCAGAAACAAAAAAGACATCGATAATACCAACAAAGAAATAGACAGTTTGAATCAGCAAAAAAATGAACGATTAACCACACAAAAGAAACTCAATCTTTTTAAAATCAATTACCTCACGCTCGACAAAACCGATTGGTTTGGAGAAATGGTTCCTGAGTTGGAAATCGACTATCAGTATACAGGCAAAGAAGATTTAAAAGGCCCAAAAACAATCGCAATTAATGTATACCTAAAATCAACGAATAAAGCCATACAACTTCAAACCAATACCTATGGCGACAACGAAAGTATTCTGAAACCGGGGGAATCTATAAACGAACACATTATTCTCAGTGAGGCAAAAGAAAAGAATCCAAAACTATGGGATGCTGCAAAATATCCTGTTGAAAAGCCAAATCTTTCTGATTACGATCTGGAACTGAAAGTTGAAGTACTGAGTCTGTTTTTAAATGGTAAAAAAATCGAGTTGCCCAAAACTAAAATCGAAGATATTGAATCCGAAATAAAAACCAAAAAGTCAGCATTAGAAGAACTAAAAACCGTAAAAGGAACTTTGGACGAATTGGAGCTTACAGATAATTAAAACACCAATTAAATAGGATGAACAAAACTTTTGGTTTACTTATACTCGCTATTTTCTTTAGCGCATGCAATCATAAATCAATTAATGGAATAAGTTTTAAGGAATGTGACTTTGAAGACAACAATGAAAACCGATGGATTTCTACCGCTGCTGAAGCAAAACAATTTTTGAACCTGGATACTGCGAAACTGACCAATCAAGAATATTTAAAACAATTAGATAGCACTTACAGCAAAAAAGCGCAATATATTTTTTTAATTGGTGGAGGTTGTTTCCATGCTCATGTTAAAGAAATGGAGGTAGAAATTAAGAATGATACCTTGAATATAATTTGGAACGAACCCCTTAAAATCTGTCCGTCAACAGGAAAAAGAGCACGTACTAACATGTGCTTAGAGCTAGATAAGAACCAATACCCTAATTATAAAAATTTCAAGATAACTAAATCACAAAAATAGAACCGTTATCATAATATGGTTAATCAGGTTTTCTTTAAGATTGTAGATTCCATCATTCATTTTTACATAACTAAAAATTCAAGAAATATTCATCGGAACCCCATTAAATTTTTGATCAGTAACCAAAGCCAAATAAAAAAAGTAGCAACCGTCATTTGGTTTTTGGGTGCTTTCATAACGCTTTATGGCGCTTGGTTTGGTATAAAATAGAAAATAATGAAACAATCCTATAAACCCCATTTACTACATATTGGCATAGCAATAACAATTGCGGTCATACTATTTTGGATTATTGGTTGGGTATCAGGCTATGTAGTTACCCATTGGCTAATGCCACAACCCTGGGTACGCTTTACATTGTACGAAGGTTTTGCATCTGTAAGTTTGATGTTTTATGCTCTATTATTTGCTGTTTATATATTATGCAAAAAAACACGTTACACCATACTTGCAGGTAGTATAGCATTCTTTGTGTATCTGTTGATTATTCTTCCCATCCAACAAATAATAGAAACGGATATGCAGCACCGGTTTGAAGACCACAGCGTAGAAATAATAGAAGTGCTTGTGGATTATTTTGGAGGTATAAAAATTCTTTTCGGCATAGGTAGAGACCATTTGTTTTCAGTGTTTGTATGGCAATTGTTGTATTTGATTTTGGTAACTTATGCAGTGAAATTGCTGAAGCAGGTTATTAACAACAGAACAGTACGATCAAAAAAAATACTGCTCCTGTTATCTTCAGTATCCTTTTTTTGTTCCTGCAATACGAATGAAGCCAATCAAAATAATAAAGTTATTGCACTACAGAAAGAAGTTCCAACGCTTTGTTGGACAGACTTTAGAGTTGGCGGACTGCCGCCGCAAGGGGCTTATGATGGCATTGATAGCCTGGTACGAAAATGGAATTTGTGTTATGAACGGATAGAGAACGGTTGCGAAGTAAGCGACAGTGTTGTTGCGCTTCAAAAACACTACGATAGCCTCAATAACCTTTATTTTAAAAGCCTGGAACCTAAATACGGTAAAAATTGGAAGCAACAATTTGATGCAGAGTTACACCTACTCGACAGTATCAATTGGACAAAAATAAGTCAGGAGAATAGCTTAAACCAATAACCTATTGACGAATCGTAAATCAAACCCAGCGAATTGTAAATGGTTTTGCCATGAGGCAGGCAAATCATATACATTTGGAATAATAAGGTTCGACGTGTTAGCTTAATCGAACTGCATGGATACCTAAAAAAGACTAAAGCAAATGATTATTACTTTAAAAACAGAAAAAGGAACCCTCAACAAACTCATGGATATTCCTTTTTTAGGAGGCCTTCTGATATTTTTGCTGGCTATGTTGCCTATCCCTTTGTTATTTATAGTGAACGGGTTGTTCGATGTTATGGACAACGCTATCGTTGAAAAAACCAATGCGCTTATTGCAGGAATTTGGAATATGCTACTCACTTTCGGGTTGCGGATACAAATTGGTATTTTCTTTATTCCCTGTTGGATTTTGTTTTTGGCAATCGGGATATTCCGGTATATCAAACTATCCTGAAACATATAATGGACAATAGATGGGGCTGGTTTATCTTTTTCGTAGCAGGAAATAACAACCAATATACCCAAGAGTATCAAAGCGTAAAATGAAGAAACGTATAATTATAAAAACAGCATTTTTGGTAGCGCCTTTTCTATTGGCACTATTATACTTCTTCGATGGTGGCGGCAATGGTGGTATTGGCGGTGGCTCTTACGATTTGGGGTATCTTTACTATTATCTTTTTAGCATACCGTATCTGATAATTTATGAAATTGTGATTGCAATTATGATGCTTTACGCAAATCATAGAAATATAAAGCAAGCCGAAAACACTTATCTGTTTTGGGTGGTATTAGTCGTTCTTGTAGGGCATATTGCAGGCTTTGCGTCCATCATGTAAAATTGAGTGAACAATACGAATTGTATGCTTTATATCCTGAACAACAGATAGGATACATTTGAATGCCACAAATTATGATAAAGATTTTAGTTATGATATAGACAATGGCATACAGAACAATTTACTGGATTAATGAAACTTTTGAAAGCCATATTGATCATTCTGGGCATTTTTACGCTCATCGTTTTATTGCTTTGGGGCGTATTTATCTTACCAGAGTATTTGGCCTGTTCGAAAACGATGTACGAAGGCCAAAAAGGAATAACTTTTTGGGGTGATGAGGTAGACTGTACCTGTGAGAATGAGGCATTTATAGAAGCATTTTTTCAAATGTTCTCCTTAATAATAGCATTGTTGGTAACAGTATTGGTAGCGGTTTATATAATGTATAAAAGAAAAAAACAGCGATTAAACCATGAAACATATTAGATTAACGGCAATTCTTTTTCTGTTCATTTCCTTGCATACCAATGCTCAGGATTTAAAAGACAGTGTTAGGTGTGCTACTCAGCTAGTTATTTATCAAAATTCTATTTTATGAAAAAAATAATCACAGTACTATTGTTCAGTTTTTTTATCATTCATACGGCCAAGGCCCAACAAGCAAAAACTTACTTCTATAAAGGAACCGTTGACGGAAAAATGCCCATCACCCTGTATCTAAAAGCGGAAGAAAATGCCTGCACCCCCGATCTGAATTATACCGGCATGTATCAATACGATAAAGTAAGCAACTGGCTGCAGGTAAACATTACACAAAATGAAAAGAAACAATTTGTAATGGTAGAATATGGCTTTACGGGGGTACTCATCCTCAGCCAAACCCCAACCAGCTTTGAAGGCTTGTGGATAAGCCCTGATGCCAAAAGGCAACTCAAAGTGAAATTTAAAAAAGTCCCATTGACCAGTAAAGAAATCAAAACTTACGAAAACAAAATGGAGCAACTGAATTATGAAAACAATGATTGTTAAACAATAAAAAGCCTAGTTTCCTTATGGAAAAATGGCATTACTTCATCTATTAAAAGAACAATACTATGGATAATATAAAAGGAAGCGGCGTTTTGTGTATTATATTCATACTGCTTTGCTTTATAAATACACGTGCTCAAAGTACAGACACCTTGCGTTTTTTTGAAAAACAACAAATCGTATACACACTAGCCGATAGCGTAAACATTCGCAGCACAGCCGGTTCAGCAGGCGAATTGTTGATGCAGCTCCCCATTGGCACAAGGCTAAAAATATTGGGTGAAAGCCCAGTAGCCTCTCGCATCAACAACCTGATGATGCCCTGGTACCTGGTTTCTTTTGGCAATAACCAGAAAGGATACATTTGGGGCGGAAAAATGGCTCTAAGCTCTCTTCGAAGCAACAAGAATCCTGAATATACTTTTCATTTTGGCTTGGAGAAAGCCGATAAAAACGTCGATGCTATTTTTCAGATACGCATAGAAAAAAACAACCAGGAACTGCAACGCATTTCCTTTGAGGGTTTTGGTATGGCTAGCAAACGACATACCTTTACCAATGTCTCGAACAAGGGCCTGGATAATGTAGATGATATTTTGCAGGTAGATGGATATGCAGAATCTTGTGGAGGATTTGCAGGAGCAAAGGTTTTCTTTTGGAGTAATGGGAAATTACACTTAGTAGAAACTTTGCCCGACATAGGCGATGGAGAATTCTTTGAAACCACCTATTTTATTTATCCCTCAGATATGGAAGGAAAACCTGGCATAATTATCCGGAAGGATGAAGAAGGAGAGCATTTGTTTGAAAAAGAACAAAAAACAGCCAGTTGGAACAGCCCAAACATTCGGTATGATAAAAACAGCACTACAAAATATAGATGGGACGGAGAAAAGCTGATTAAATTGAAATAAAGAAATATGAAGCTAAATTTTAGATTAGGCATTAAGATACTACTTCCCTTAGCTTTTGTGGTGGTACTGTACTTCGTATTTATAAATACCGATTTATTTGTGCCCTCTCAGAAAGAACCACCTAATAATCGGCAATTGAAAACAGAAATCATCAGCCAAATTTCTAAAGACTTGACGATACAAGACACGCTGTACCTGGTAACGCAACGGATGTTTGGTGTTTGCGGTAACGACCCAAGATATGATGGCAATACCAACATTTCAGAAAAAATAGACGAAATAAAATACAATCTCGACTATCCCTATATTTTAAAAGGCGAGGAGGGATATGAACCTATTTATATGCTCAACGGCAAAACGATCATTACGGGAAATAGTATGGATAACCGGTTTTCTTCAGATAAATATGCTTTCGAAGAAGACAGTTTAAAATTTAATAAAATGCTGGATATTGAATTTCCATCCATCGAAAGAGACAAAGTAAAGGTCGAAATTGTTAAATATGGAAACAAGAAAATACTAAGCTTTACTATGGTTTACAGAAATGATAAATGGGTAAAAGAATAAAATTTTCTAAAAGGTACCAAATGTGCAGGGGGTAAATTTTGGTTTTTAGTAGTGGTAATGATGATGATCAATAACGCAATGGATAACAAATAATGAAAAAAGGAATAATGATCATTAGCCTGTTAACTATTGTAAACTCATGCTGAAATATTTTCTTTTATTGATAAAGTAAGATTAAGAGCTATACACATACTCTTGTAATTAATAATTTTTTAAGCATAAAATGACAAATTAAATATGGAATTATTTGGGTTGTAAGAAATAGTTAGGAAGATTACTTCTTTTTTTCGAAATGTAAATTCTACAATTTCCACAAAAATCCACAAAAATATTTTGTGTGTTGTATTATAAATATGTCTTTATATTTTTAAATATAATAATCTATATGTCGCTTTTTAATATATGGTCTGAGTCTTGATCAACTTTAACATCAAAAATACTTTTTCGGACACATTTCCCACTTTTCCCCAATTCGCAATTCAATTTGCAAATGCCATGCTGGAAGGCATACTTTACCAACTCGGTCTTATTGCGAAGTTGAAGCTTTTCCTGTAGTCTGTTTAAGTAGGTATCAACCGTACGGAAACTCAGATTAAGATGAGTACCAATTTCTTTTGCCGTAAAACCATCACAGGTAAGTATCATTAATTGAAGTTCCATGCCGGAAAACTGAAGAGGTTTTTTTCGACTATTTAGTTTAAATTCCTTTAGTTGCTCAGAAGAACGCGAGCGCCAATCTTTTGAATATGGGTTATATAAAGCTTGAAATTGATTGCGCCTGCTTTTCATTAATTGTTCGGCAAAATTATAGATGACCTCAAACTGATTTTCACAATACACATTAATTTTATGGTCTTGCAGAATTTGCGCAATATCACTCTGGTACACAGAGCTATAAGCAATAATTGGAACTTCACGGTTAAGCTTTCGAATAATTTTTACAGCCTCCAGGCCGCTGATAACAGGCATAAATAAATCAATAAATACAATATCAGGCATATTCTGGCTAATGAGGTTAATTAATTCATAGCCATTGTTGGCGCAAAATGCAAGGTTGTAAAATGGTTTGTATGAAAATTGGGTCTTTATGATCTGCTGGAAAGTATAATCATCTTCTGCCAGGGCATATTTGATTGTGTTGGTTCTATTCATTGAGCGATTTAGATTGAGTTGGCGTATTAAAACATAAAATTTATCAGTTTATTTTTTGTATTTATTATTTGATTATTTAGTAATAATTATATAGATATAATTGTGTGTTATTAATATAATATTTGCAAAAATTAAGCCACATTGAAAAAAAATAAACTTATTTTAAAAGTGTCGTATTTATACGATTGTTTTGTACTCTAATAGCGTTTAAGTTTGTCCTTAACAAATGCAAAAATCAATGGGCCAAAAATTATAGACTACTTGCTATTGTACAAACTTTAAAGGAACGATCTCATGAACCCCTTAAATCATAGTCAGATAAAAAGGAAAACACTTGTTTTCTGGTTATATTTTCTTATTCTAATTTTCCTCTTATTCCTCCCGGTTTATGCGCTGTTTTTTAGTTATAACCAGCAGAAAAGCTATATAACAGATGATTTGAATGCCTATAAAGAGGTTTTGAATCGACAGATTGATATCCATCATAAAGTAGATTCATTACACCAGTTGATGGGACTTTTGAATACTGGCAAGGTGGGCAATGATTTATTTCTCGAACAGTATATCTCAAACAATAAGGCTGAGTTAAGCAAAGTGGTTAACAAGGATAGCAGTGAAGCTTTTAAGCATTACGCCCTTTTACTTAACCAGATGGATAAGATGTTATTATTAAAAGACTCTATTCGGGTAATATCCAGCAGAGAGAGCCTGGCTTACAGAGACCTGATCGAATGCATCAACAAAAGTAAGAAGATTAAAAGGGATCTCTCTTTCGACCCGGCACGGAATTTCTCAACCAATAAATAATTAATTTATGAATGGATATAAATCATTGTCTTACAAGGAAAGGACTCAACAGTTTTATTACCTCTTATTGTTGACGCTTTTAGCCCTGTTTATTTTAAGTCTTATCTTATTATCGAGGTTCTCAAATCCATTTAATAATGAAATTGCTTTTGAGATGCAATTGCTTGAACAGCAAAAGAAATTTCTGAAACAACAAAAGACCGTAAACCCTTTTTTGGAAAAAACATTTGCCAAGATAGATCAGGTCCCATTAAGGTCAATGCAGGCATTTGTTGAAAATGATATCAAGAACAGTATCAGCGATATTACAAATACCAGTAATGATGAAAGTATAAATGATCCCCGAAAAGAAGGCTTCCAGCAGATTGCATCATTCTATAAAATGTATTTCGAGGATAAAAAGATAGCTGGAAAAAAGGTGGAGAACATAGAGCTTTTCGAAAAGCAGTTTTCTGAATGTAGCATAGGTTTTAAGGAAAAAGAACAGCAGTTGGCACAAAAAAATGCGGCAATATCTGCCCGTTCAAAATAGTGGTGGTAATTATATCAATGATCTCGGTAGGTATTTGAATATCAGACAATGGAGCAGGAACATTTCAAACAAAAAAATAAGAGGCGGATAATAATAATAACATTCGCCGCATTGCTGGGGCTTGCAGCTTTATTTGCCTGGTTACAATCAAGGGTTTTGCATCTGCAAGAGGGGGTAGAAATGAATGTTTATCCTTTAAAATTATCCATAAAGGATACTTTACATTATGTAGACAAAACCGCATTTGGCAAAACAAGGAGGTGGACATTTGGAGATGGCAACATTTCATTATCCGATAGCGGAAGTTTCCAGTACAGCAAGCCAGGATATTATCAGGTAAGTCTTTTGATCGATAACAAATATTCGAAAACAGTAAATGTTCAGGTAATTGATAATACTAAAAGTGGCGATTTACAAGACTCTGTTGTCACCATTGATGCACCCAAAATAGCCATGCAGTTCGAAAACATTGTATTTAGATGTAATGTAAAAGGTGCAAAGCTTTACAGTTGGAAATTTGGAGAATCCGGGAGTATTGATTCCAAGGATCCCATGGTAATCTACAGTTATCAACGGCCCGGAAATTACACCGTAATGGTTTATACTGAAACAACAAAATATCCGGTTATGCATAAAATACAGATTCTTCCCTCATATAAGGCCAGTGTTGATTCCATTTCGCTTGATGATGGCTACAAAAAGATAGATGACGATTTTAAATGGCATCTACAACAAATTGCAAATGGAAACGCCTTTAATGAACATTATAATTATTTGCTTAAAACTTACCTCTGCAGAAATGAAAAGGTGGTAATGAAGGTAAATGAAACAAAGTTAAACGATTTTAACAGTTATTGTCTGGGTTTGCAGTTTGATAAAAGATCGATTATTCAGTCGGTAAAAGTTGGATTTGATGATAAACAAAATTGTGTTACCAAAGTAGAAGTTCAACAAAGCGACAAATGAAAAAGATTACGCCACATATTATTACCCTTGGCCTGCTGCTTATTATCTCAGGATGCAGTATACTGCCATTTAGTAAGAACGTAAAGGTTAGAAAAACGCCCAAAACAATTAAGTACGGAGATTTTTCCGATTATGAGTTAAAAGATGGAAGCCCATTTGAACGGACCTGGTGGATGTGTTTTTCGGATCGGGCCAATACCACTACTCAATTGGGGCCGGGCAATGATATGCCCCTGAAAAAACTCGGCTTTGCAGAGCCATTATATATTACAAAGGAAGAAAATGGCTTTGTGAAGCTTGCTGAATATCAGTCTGGTACCAATTTGGTCGCAACCAAAGGTAAACTCGAAAAAAAATCGGTAAAATCGCCAGGATGGATTAGAAAAGATAGATTATTGTTATGGTCTTCTGCATTAAAAGATGCGGAAACAGGATTTTACATAAAAGCAATTACCGGCTTAAAAGATGCTACTGCCTTGAAACAAGCTGGCACTTATCTCGTTAACGACTCTTTATGCCTATTTAATACGCCTGATTTAAATGAGAAAACTGGTAAAAATGTTTCAATAGGCAGTATTGTTTATCTGTATAAACGAGCAGAGGATGGGAAAAGCTTCTTAATTGGCAATGCATCACAACTCAGACCTGATGATGCAAAGCAGATTATGTTGGGATGGATCAGTGCTGATGTATTATCCGTATGGGGAACCAAATCCATGTTTTCGTTAAAACCTGCCAAAACAAATACACAGGTTAAAGGCGGACTTGCTGAAAATAATTATGGTCTATATGCCAGTATAAAACGAGCCATAACCAAAGATTCTTTGCCAATTTTAAATAATGGTAAGGATCTACAAGATAGATTACCCTTTGAAAATATCTTTCCCTTGAGAAGTCATATCCATTCAGGCGATTCGGTCATAAAAACAGGTATCCTTGAAAATGTACTCGACTATAGTGCTAATAAAGTGTACAACGTACTCGGAAATCCGATTTATCATGCCAGATATAAAGAAATATTAAGAAACAGCAAAAATGTAAATGTTGTATTTGTGCTAGATGTAAGCGATAACAATAGATCCTATTTCCCTTACATTGCTACAGCAATCCAGGATCTTCAATACTATCTGGAGAACACACCGCTTTTTAACCAATATAGATTTGGTGCCGTAACCTATAAACAAACCAGGTGTAAAGGCGATACATTAGGAAATGTTTTACCCTTAACAAGCAATTACGATAACATTGTAAAATTTTTTGAACAAAAGCAAATGTTAAGCAATTGTAACGATGCTTCAGAATGGCAACCGTTGTATGATGGTCTGATGAATGCAAATGCATTATTGCAACCTTATCGCGATGAAACAAATGTTGTTGTGGTAATCGGTACTACAGGTAATTATTATGTGGAATCTGGTAATTCTATTAACGATGTGCTGACTGGCATATCCCGTTCGAGATCCCGTTTAATGATGTTCCAAAGCATCAGTAAGTCAAGTGATGCCTATAATGACTTCGTTTTATCTGCTGAAAAAATTGTGGTCAATTCTGCCCAGAATCTAGCCGAATTGAAAAAAGAAAAATTGGTTGACCTAAACGATGTGTTGACCAAGGCATCCTATACATTGCTTGCGGGCGATTCTGGTATTTATGCACTTGATTACCCAGCCAAGAGTATGAGCCAAGGCTTTGTGCTTTTCCCGAAGAAAGGAGAAATCACGCCGCCTGGTATGCTGAAGAAGTATTTCGAAAATCTGATGCTACAAATTGTTAACGACAACCAAAAGATCAATGCCACATTAAGAACCTATTTTAAAAAGATCGGCATTAAAAATACCCGTCTAAACGCAGGTTACGATTCTTATTTTGATAATGCTTTATATCCCTTGCCCAATGCCTTGGTTACGGCATTTGCCGACGAACAAAAAGGCTTTTTTATTCCAGCCTATACCACAGATAAACCCCTGCAGGAGGGAAGTTCAGGGCTGGATTATGGTTTGTTGCTTTCTCAGGAAGAGCTGGAGAAACAGATTTATCAGTTTGAAGATATTTATAGGCAAACTTCGGCCTTTGAAACATTTAATCAGAAAAAAGCCTGCCGCAAATACAGAAAGTTTATAAGCACTTTTACCCGTACCAATGGAATCATACCGCTGAAAAAGCCGAAAGAAATGACCTTGGCCGAAAGCCTTTACCTGCTTACGGGATTCATTGGTAAAGATTCGTTAAGCAACAATCTTAAGTTGGGACAACTTAAAAATAAGGAACAACAAAAGGTCGCACTTGATTTTTTTAATGGATTTAAGTTGGCCGCAACCAATTTATCATTAAGTAAGCAGAACCCTAAAAGAAAAATAAAATTAGGCACAGACCCATATTATTTGATCAATCAAAAAGATATTTCTCAAAACGGAAACTAAAACAAGTATATAAATGAGCATCCATTTCGCAAATGAATCGGTAAAGCAAGCCCTGCATATTGCAAAATCAATAGCCAGGGAGAACTATAATGAAAGTTTTGGACCTGCACATTTTTTGAGGGCCCTCATGCACAAGGAAATTGGTTTGTACGATTTTCTGATCTCTTTGGATAAAGATCCTGGATATTTCATCGAATGGTCTGAAATAAGGATTGATGAATTTCCAAAAACAACGGTACTTCCAGATGAGCAGATACCCGATGAAACCATTGAGTATATCATTAATGAAGCCGATGAGGTACGTTTGCGTTTGGGTATCGATGAAATTACGCCAATATGTATCCTTACGGCAATTGTAAAGCCACATATTGCTTTTACCCCATTGCAATTGCGTTCACTTCCATTACGTGAGCAGGAAATATTATCGCTTTATAGCCAAACTGAAGAAACAGCTGGTGCATTTTTGAATAATGGTGGAGAAAAACACTTCCATGAAAATGGTGGCTTGGTTGCTTTTCCTTCAATCCAGAAATATTGCATAGATAAAACCCAAATGGCGCATTCTGGTAAAACAGATCCGATTACCGGCCGCGAAAAAGAAACAAGGGCATTAACCGAAATATTGGGAAGACGAAATAAACCTAATGTAATTATAACAGGAGAGCCTGGCGTTGGTAAAACCGCATTGATTGATGGTTTTGCTTATGAAGTAAATAAGGGTAATGTTCCCTTACATTTACAAAAAGCTGTTATTCTTGAATTGGATACAGGCGCTTTAATGGCTGGGGCATCCTATAAAGGGGAAATTGAAGATCGTCTGAAAAAGATAATTTCTGAACTTAAAAAATCGGAAAGGGCTATTTTATTTATAGATGAAATCCATCAGCTATTGGATAGCAAGGGCTCAATGGGAAGTGGGGTGGCAAATTTGCTTAAGCCCGAATTGGCCAGAGGTGAAATAACGGTTATCGGTGCAACCACGCTAGAAGAGTATAGAAAGGTTATAGAACCCGAGCAGGCGTTTAATCGTAGGTTTGAGGTATTGCCGATAGAAGAACCCGATTTTGATAATTGCTGTAAAATGATTGGGCTCCTTGCCGAAAGATATGAACAGCATCATCACATAAGTATTGATAAAATGGCTATTCCCGAATGTGTACGGCTATCAAAAAGATACATCAAAGATAAGAAACTGCCCGATTCGGCTTTGGACTTATTGGATAGGACTATGTCGGCCATTCGTATGCTGGATGAAACATCGCTTACCGAGCTCAACAATTGGAAACAACAATTTGACGATATAACAAAGGAAAATTACACCACCAGAGCAGATAAGGTAAAAGAACTGAAATGGAGCTATCAGTTGTTACAAAACATGATCAGTCCGATATTATGGGGCAGTTTAGAGCAGCAACCAGTTTTGAATGAACTGGAAGAGGTTGATGAGATTGAACAGATAGTAGGGCAGGTTTATGATTCGTTGTTAAAAGCGGCAGAAATTAAAAGAGAAAAGGTAGGCAAACTTGAGCTTGCTGCAGTTATGGCTGCTAAAACAGGCATTCCGATAGGTAAGATACAATCGCAGGAAAAAGATAAACTGCTGCGAATGGAAGAATTTTTACAAAAGAGAGTGATTGGTCAAGACCATGCCTTAAAAATACTAAGTGATGCCGTAATCGAAAGCCGTAGTGGCATCAATAAACCCGGACAACCCATCGGTTCTTTTTTCCTATTGGGGCCTACCGGAACAGGTAAAACTGAACTCGCTAAATCTGTTGCTGAATTGCTTTTTAATGATGAAAAGGCGATGGTGCGTTTTGATATGTCGGAGTTTAAAGAAGAACATTCGGCCGCATTGTTATATGGTGCTCCTCCCGGATATGTAGGTTATGAAGAAGGGGGGATGCTGGTAAACAAGATCAGGCAGCAGCCTTATACGGTTGTATTATTTGATGAAATAGAAAAAGCCCATCCATCCGTATTTGATGTTTTTCTGCAAATTATGGATGAAGGAAAAGTACATGATAAATTGGGCAAGGAAGGAGATTTTAGCAATGCTTTAATCTTGTTTACCTCCAATATTGGCAGCAACCATATTGTAGAGCGATTTGAAACAGGCAAAATTCCGGATGCTGACGAAATGATGCAGATTATGGCTGGTCATTTCAGACCCGAATTCTTGGCCAGGCTAACCGAAATTGTACCCTTTGCTCCAATTAATGAAAGTATGGCTGAGCGCATATTCCGTATCCAGCTCAAAAGCCTTACCGAACCCTTAAAACGTATCGGCATTCATTTCTCTATACATGATGAAGCCCTTAAAGCACTTGCTGTAAGCGGTTTTAACAGTAAATATGGAGCCAGGCAAATTGCAGGCGTTATCCGGGCACAATTAAGCCGCCCCGTATCTAAAATGATTGTAAGGGAAGAGGTAAAAAAAGGAGATACCATTGAAGTTACGTTGGGTGAAAATGAAAAGCTGAGTTGGAAGGTGATTCATTCCTAGATAAAAACAAATTATATGGACACAAGGCATATTATACAGTATTCAAGAGCAATTGCTACCATTAAGGATTTGCCGAATTTTTTGTACGATAACCCCAAAATTTACGCATATTTTTTGCACCAAACAAAAACAAATTACCATGAATTAATAGATCTACTAAAGATTGCAAAAAAAGAGCCTCAATTATTTCCAGTATTAAATTTAAAAGATAAATATGGAAGATCTTGTTGGGGGATAACAAAGTTATCGCCCAGAATAATTTTAATTCGTCAAAATCTTTTGAATGGTTTAGAACAGGCAAAATTGGAAACTACAATTTATAATACATCATTTCTATTGGCAGTTACAATCCTACATGAATTAATACATTATTTAAGAATTGCGAAAAATTTAGATGATGGACAGTATGAATCAGGAAATGATTTTGAACGATGGAGCTTTGGTGCAACGATAAATTTAGATAATGCAAAGACATTAAATAAATATCAACACAGTTTTAATAATCTTAAATGGCTTATCAAAAGAGATAAAAACATTACACATGATTATAAAGCAAAATAACTTGATAAAGTGTATGATAACAGCAAGCTTATTAATGTGTCTTATAAGTTGTAGCAAACCGAAAGAAAACAATGATATAAATAACATTATTGCAACCTGCATTAAAGAAACGATTGGTGCCGGAGATTCCGCAAAAATGGCTTATCGTTTTTTTTCGCTGGACTTTCCTGATTTTATGCCCAAGGTAGACCGTATAACATTAAAAAATGAATACGATAGTATAAGAGCTGTACTGGATACGGCTTACAGTTATATTGTACTCAACGATACACTTTTAGCCCCGAACAAAGAAGACCAGATTAATATTAGCTATGGCATTGAGTTACTTAAAAAGAAAAAAATAGAAACTGGTTTCATTAAATGGGATAAAACGACACAACAGGTTATTAATCACAAAAATATTTCGAAACAACTACAATTAAATATAGAAGCAAAATATCATGCTAAACGGGATGAGATTAGGGAAATTGGCAATTTTCATTTTAGCAATATAGTATTTAATAAGGCTAAAGATAGAGCATCAGTGTATGAACAATATTTCTGTGGTGATCGGTGTGGGTTTGAAATCCTGATGGTTTTAGAAAAAAGAAATAATATATGGATAGTGGCAAATAAAGAAAAAATAGGGACATTTTAATGAACAATCTGAATAAACCAAGCATAAACAACTGTCTTAAAGTAGTAATATGCGGCTGCCTATATTTTCTGCCCTTAAATTCAAATGCCCAGCTTAATACCTATGGTAGCAACAAACGCATTGCTTGGTACAAGGGTGTTTTAAAACAGAACCAAAGCATTGTAAAGTTTTTAGAATATACCTTATCTCTTAACACAGTTCCCAAGATGCTTCGTAATCTGGCCGTAATAGAATCTGGGCTGGATGGAAATGCTGTATCAAAGGCTAGTGCTGCCGGGATATGGCAATTAATGCCTCAAACAGCATTGGAAAATGGATTGTTCATTTCTAAAGAACAGGATGAACGCATGGATATTTATAAAAGTACCCATGCGGCTGCCCTGATATTAAAGAAGTTGTACAATAAATACCAAGACTGGCAATTGGTTATTGCAGCTTATAATGCAGGCGAAGGTCGTATAGATAAGGCTATTGAAAAAACCGGTAAAAAAAGCTTTGCCCTTATAGCCGGCTATCTTCCAGCTGAAACCGTAGGTCATTTAAATAGATTTGAAGAAGCTTGTATGGCCAGTGGGGATTATGAAAATTATAAAAGAAACACGGTTGATATTGCTAAAACATCCCGGCAAAATACCGAACTGAAAATACCTATTCCAAACCATACTAATGTAGATATACAAGGAGGATATGTGTTGGCCATTATTGCTGAGGAGGTTAGGATAGGCTTAAACGAATTAAAAGAACTTAATCCTGCTTTTGAACAGGACATTTCAAAAAATGGCCGTACCACACTGGTGTTGCCCATTGATAAAATGCCCGATTTTTTAATAAATAAAACAGATATACTGAGCAGATCACTATTAGTAGAAACCAAATAATTATAAATATGGCCTTTGATAATGCATATTACAAATTACCCTTTTCTCCTACAGCTTTATTTGCAGAAGAAGAAATGCCAGCCTGCGGTTTGGCCGAAAGTATCGCACAAAACCTGATGCTGTTGATCACAACCAAACCAGGAGAAAATAGGTACGATGAGGAATTTGGAAACGCCGTATGGAATATCGAATTTGAAAACACCACTACAGAAGCCATGTGGGAAGATACTTTCAAGCAAAGCCTGAACATAGCCATTAGCAAATACGAACACCGTATTTACAGCCCAAGAATATTTGTTAAAACGGTAAGCCTGGAACAAAATTATAAAATGAAAAATTTCACAGAAATTAAGAAAAAAGCGACCATACAGATCAAAGCTAAATTAACAGAGAGTGGAGAGAACTATAACTTTTCAACAGAACTGTTTTTAAGCCCAATGTCTATTGATTAAATATAAAGCCCGAACAAATGAAACAACCTGTAAATATTTATTCAAAAGAGGCCATAAAAACCAGGATGCTAAACAATGCATCAGTCTTATGGGGTTTAAAAAATAGCAAGACTTTAGATCCCTTTGTAAAACTATTAATAGATGCTTTTAGCACCGAGATATTTAGAGTGGGTAACGAGATCAATAATATTCGTACACATATGCTCGAAAAAATATCCAGGTTGTTAACGCCACCATTGTACAACCTGCCTAAGCCTGCACATGCTGTTGCTCTGGCACTTCCCAATGAAAGTAAATGCAAACTTGCTTCCAATACCGAGTTTTTTTATAAAAAACGGGTCACTTCGACATCTAAAGAAATATCCGATATCCAGGTACAGATGGCATTTACTCCGGTTGGTACGGTTAATCTGGTACAAGGACATATAGCGGGTTTAATAAGTGCTGGCAATATAACATTTATGGATAAAAATGGAAATAAAATGCCAGTTATGAGTCGTTCAGGCCAACAGTTGCCTTCTGGCGAAATGTGGTTACCACTATTGCTTTCCGATGAAATCGAAACTTTGGATGACTTATCATTATACTGCTCATTCCCCGGATTTGAAGAAAGTGATTGGGTTTACAATCTACTGCCCTTTGTTCAGGTGAGCCTTAACGGAGAACAATTGGATGTTCATTCGGGCTTATATTATCAGGAAGATGAAGGAGCTGAAGGTTATGAAGATCTTTTCAGAGAACACAGTGCAGTAACTAAAATTGCAGAAAGCATCAAAAATATTTATAAAAGAAATTTTATTACCCTAACCGGCTTCCCGCATAAATTAAACCAACATCAATCGGACGTCCCGGCTGCTTTGACTTATTTATTTGATGAAACCACACGTGAAAATTATTTTAATGAAAAATACATCTGGTTAAAATTGCAGTTCCCACCGCAATATGTAACGGATGTGCTCGATAATATTCAAGTCCACATTAATGCATTTCCGGTGTTTAACCGAAAATGGAAGCAAAACGAATGTAAGTTTGATGTAGTTGGTAATAACATCCCTTTAAACACAGGGTTTGCTGAACATTTTTTATTTGTTGATTCAGTAGTTGGCCATTCAGGTCACCGCTATAGCGAAATACCCTATGCCCAAACTTCCGCGCTTAACAAGGGATTATATACGATCAGGGTTGGGGGCATGGAACGTTTTGATGAACGGAATGCCATTGATTTGATTAATTATATGCTAGAACTTACACGAGATGAAGTAGCTGCATTCAGCAATCTCGATCGTGATAATGTAGCAACTGCCTTGCAGGACATGATTACACAAATGAAATTTCTGGAACGTAAGGCCAGACTTGCCAAAGGTTATACCCATCAGGTACCTTCATACCTCATTGTGGAACCACTTACAGAGAATGAAACGGCTAATGCGGCCTATTGGGTAACAAATTGCGAATTGGCAAACAATCTTCGCCCTGGTACCGTGCTGAATGATGAAAAGAATACGCTGCTAGAAACAGCTACTGTAATGCTTATAACCACTACTACAGGTGGTACGGAGAAACAAACAGGCACGGATGCTTTGCATGCTTATCGTTATGCACTAACCACCCGAGATCGTCTTGTAACAGCAGAGGATATCAAGACCTATTGTAAGATGGAACTGAAGAATACCCTTAAACAGGTAAGCATTGTTAAAGGCACTGCCGTTAGTGCCAAACCCAAAGAAGGCTTTATCAGGACACTTGATATTATGATTACTCCGAAAAATTACGATTCATTCCCTGAAGCATACTGGCAGAATAAAGCACGTACATTATTAAGGGAAATAGAATATAGGGCAGTTGATGGTATTAATTTCCGGATATTTCTGAAAAAAGAACCCGAAACGGTTCATTGATCAGGATGATTTTACAAATTATTTAAAAAAAAATATTCAATTGTCGTATTTCTACGATTGTATAAGTGATAAAAGTATAAGAACTTTAAACGCACTCAATATATAAAATAATAAAAATCTAATTAACAATCTCTCCATGCAGCCAGATAATTCTAATAACATCCTTGCTGGGTTTAATCAGCTGGCAACAGATTATAAAGCTGAGGTAGTAGCTGCTGCTTTATTAGATTATAATTATAAGGCAGAAAATATTTACATAAGACGATTGGGAATTAGTAAAAGGCCAAAAAATAAGGATATAAAAAATACCCGTATTGAATATTTTGATTTTGACCAACCAAAACTAATTATTGAAACCAACAGGGAAGGTATGTATGATTATATGCCTGAGGGAGTTTTTCATAAACCAAGTCTTGGCGGTCTGAATAGAAATAAGGAAGATATTCTTGAAACGATTCGGCAGCAACGGAAAGCAGAGCAAGACTCCCGAAAATTTTTTATTCCTTTTGAGTTGGAGGCTAATTATGCTGAAATGGCAGCCTTGTATTATGATAGCTGTCTTGATCGTAAAGCAGCCAACGATGAACTGCTGGAAGTATTAAATGATTTATGGCCCATACTGTCCAAACTAGATAAACAGAGTGCTAAGATTTTTATCCACATGTTACCTTTTTTTTATTCAGCAAGAGGCAATAAAAAATGGTTTGAACGTTGCATGGAAGCATTTTTAGGTTGTCCGGTAAAAGTAACCGATGTGCATAACAAGGTGGCAGAAATGGGTATAGATTCGGCAAGTCATTTATTGCTGGGCAACAACCTTTTGGGCATTGATACTTTACTATGTGGCGACCATTTTGATGGATATATGAACTGGAAAATTAACATCGGACCAGTACCAACAGAAGAAGTAAAAAAATACATCAAGGGTAGTTCGTTTAATGATTTGCTACAGGTTATTTATGAGCATTGTATCCCGGTTTCGGTTACACCGATACAAAATATTATTACGATAAAAACCGACCATTCCTTTACACTACCCTTGGCAGGGTATACAGAAACATATTTAGGTTATACCACATTTTTATAAGATTAACATGATTACCTTCAAAGTTATATTTATTCGTTTCCTGCTTATGCCATTAGTTGTATTGGTACTGGCAGTGGTGATGCGTTTTATTTTAAAGGCAAGAAAGCTGAGCACTAATAAGTTGCTCATCGTTTATGTCCTCTTAGCAGGTATACTACTTGGAATCCCAGGTGTAGGAGGGCTTGCAGGTAATACATTTAGCCCTTATTGGTTCTTGTTTACACAAATTGTATACCTGCTATTGGGTTGTCTGCACTGGTATTGTTTGTCTTACTATTTTCCCAATTCAGCCAATGATCTGATGAATGCAGATGAATCAACTGACGATAAGCGGAATCTCAGGTTATCCATACTTTTTCAAGTTTTTACAACACTGATCTGCATGGTATTGGGCGCCTATTTATTTACAGTTGTCTTTAATCTGTTCAGCCAGTATGAAGGTTATGCTTTTTCGGCCAGCACCAGCATATTAACCTTTCCATTGCCACTAATTTTTTATTATACCTATTTAAGATTTACCAACATTCCGCTTGATATTTATAAAGTATGGACATTTAGCTCAGGAAAAGATATTGATGATTTTGAGGGAATGGATTTTGATAAATTATTGGTACTGAATTTAGAATTCACCAGAAGTCCTGAAGATGGACAAAGATTTAAGGTAAAGGCAAAGGCACCCGAATTTATTAAACTGGGAGACTGGTTCCACAGGTTTATTGAAGATTATAATACCAAATTTCCTCAATCTATAATTGTTACTGAAGATGAATATGGTCATCCACATAGTTGGATTTTTTATACCAAACGTTCCTTCATACACAGTCGAAAATACCTCGATTTTGAACTAAGTGTTACAAAAAACCGCATTACAGAAAGAACCACTATAATTTGTAAACGTGTATTGCAACATAAAGAAGAAATTGTAACTCAAACTTTTGATGAAATGATGTTGAGGTAGACCAAACAAACATATTTAGCACAAATGATACAGCCAATCAAATACTCCTCCGTAAATTGGGTTGATGGAATGAAAATTTCACAACGCCATTTAACTGCCAACGAAAATCATTTAAACGATATAATCCGTGATGTTGCATCCTGTTTTATAAATAAATTTAATTTTGGTTTATTGCCTGTAAGCAATATTTCAGAAGGACAAAACCTTTTTGAAATCACCAACTCGGCAACCAATGATGTTCAATTGATCATCAGAAACTGTAATGCCATTACTGCATCAGGATATAGGATTGCGATTGAAGATTTACGCATCAGTGTAAATTCACTTCAAAAAGGTAAAGGAGCAGAAGACACCGATATTAACCAGCTTACTGCCAGTTACTATATTTTAATAGCAGTAAATCCATTTGATCGGGTACCCGAAGGCGAGTTTGATCCCGAAGAAACACCACCCAGACATTTATTTACCAAGCCCAAATATCATGTAGAACTGATACCGGTTTCGTCGATAACAAAAGATCACTTCGGTGGAAATTACATTATTGTTGGCTTGGTTAACTATAATAATGGAACAGTAAGGGCCGATCAAAGCTTTATACCACCTTGTACGTCGGTAGCGAGTCATCCCGATCTTCTTCGCCATTTTAACAATAATGGTAACATTATGGCATCCTTACAACAGTATTCAAGAATTATCATTCGGAAAAATGCCTATAAAAATCAAAATAGTGTAGTAAGCAGATGTATCAGACAATTGTGTGAAACGATGCTTGTTTACTTTTCGGGTAGTTATTTTCAATACCGAAATATGGTACATCAGTTGCCACCTGTAAATATGATCGATACCTTTTCGAAACTTGCTTATAACTTATACAATACACTGGAGTTAATGCCCGAAAAGGAAAAAGAAGAAACCTTAAACTATTGTAACGAATGGAGTGATGTACAACCACACATTCTGCTCAATCAATTATCTGCGGTGGTTGAAATCAATTACAATCATTTTAACAATGGTGAATATATGCAACAGATAAAATTGCTGATGGGCAATTTGCAGATCATATGGGAGAAACTGAGTGCTTTGGATTACATCGGTCAGCATAAAGAAAATATTGTTGTAAAGGAAGAGGCTGTAACACAGATGATAAAAGAAAAAAAAGGCTGGAGTATTATTGATTAATGATAAGCATATAAAACTGAAAGTTATGGTACGTTACTGTTTATTTATTTTTCTTTTATCAACAATTTCATTGCAATCATTATCACAAAAAAAAATAACTAGTGATAAACTATATTGGTACAAGAGAAATATAAAAGAATCAGATGGAGTAATGAAGCTGGAAATTATAGATTATGTAACAGATAGCTGTAAAAACTGCGTATCAGAAGGTAAACTTTATATCGTAAAGAGTCGTGTTTTACACACTTATCTAAATAAAAAGCAAAAAAATGATATAAACAGGCCTTTTTATTTTATGGCCTCAGGTGCTGAAGTCATGATATTAGAAAAAAAACCAAAATATATCATTGCTTTTTTAGAATATCATGATCCTAAGGGAAAAAGATTTTATATGCCAGCGGTTACACCAAATGTTTATTGGTATATGAGTCTTGGCATTATGGATAACTCTCCTGATGTATCTGCAATAGAGAAAATATTCAAAAATAAACGTTAAACAATATGCCATTACCGCTGTATTCTATGTTAGCTAAAAATTATCCCACCAATCACAATACTATCGAAGTATTAAAGAAGGTTGGAGGAGGAGCCATTGGCTTGCCAAACAGTTGCGTAATTAGAGTATCACAGGCTTTAAATTATGCCGGTGAAATACACAAAATAAAAAAGAGCCATATTATGGACACGGTGACCGGTGCAGATGGTCTTTTGTATGGTAAAAAAGTTATGGAGTTTAAAGATTATTTAAATCATTATTATAAAAGTACACCAAGAGTAGCTGTTCGTTCACCTGTCAAAATGAACCCAAATCAGTTTAAATTAAAAAAAGGCATTATAGGTTTTTTCATAGATGGTTGGGACAATGCAAGGGGACATTTTACTTTATGGGATGGATTTAGGTTGGCTTACGAAGGTGATCACAATTACTGGAGCGAATTTCATAAAGGCTATATAAGAGGACAGGTATGTATAGAGGAAATATGTTTATGGGAATGCCCTTATTAGTCGTGATGGGCGATACTATGAATTATTCTTAAAGCTAAAGTATATTATTTTATTGATTAGAGCAGATTAGCCTTATAATAAAAATTTAACAATGGGATTTTTAGATGCAATCAGGAACAAAATTAAGCAACTGATCAGGGCACCGGATAGTGGTGTACTGATAGCAGAAAATGATTTGGAGACACAAAAAAAGAAAGAAAATAACCTTTTAATAACCAATAAAAAAACAAAAACTATGTCAATGTTCAATTATGGAGTGGGGGGCAACGAGGTAAAAGTTGATGCCAATGAAGCCATTCAGGAAATCCAGGAAAATAAAACCCTACTGGTGTCAAAACTGACCAACGAGGAAACAATAAACCCTGAAATCGTAACCGGCCTAAAGACCGTAGAAGATGTATTTCGTCATTTTAAACCAACAATAAGTGTGGAGCACGAAACTAAAGATGGTCAAAGCTTAAATGAAGAATTTCGTTTTGGGAACCTGGGCGATTTTACGCCGAAAAATATTACCCAACAAAGTAAATATATGAATGAGCTGAGTTTACAGGAAGAGCAGTACAACAAGATTATCCGTCAGTTAAAAACCAATAAAGTATTGCGTAATCTGGTCGAAAATGCCGAAACAAAAGAAGCATTTGTCAATTCGTTAAAGGCCATTATTAATGAGCTGGAAACCAATCCGGCAATTCAGTAATACCAATTAAAATTGTATAAACACAACAAAAAAATACTTTTATGGCAAAGTTACAAAACGCTATCGCAGATAACAGGCAGGGCGCAACAAATGAAAAATCTTTAGAAAAACTGCAGGAAAGCTTACTGCCACTGGCTAGGCTTGGTGGTTTTAGTTTTCTCGAATCGGTTGTGGATGGACTGGCAAATATGAATCCGGACCGTAAAGCAAGAAAACAAATATTTTTAATCGATAGTGAAAAGGCCAACGAACGAGTGGCTTTGTTGCAGCGGGCAAAACTTTGGGTTGAACTATTGGAGAGCACCAATAATATCGATCAGATGTTAGGCCAATGTAAAACCCAGGCAGAAGAATCGAAAGCATCTTTGAAAAAAAACCTGAAAAATACATTAGCAGCTACCAGAGATATTGAAACTGCATACCGTACAGTCGCACAGTTTTATAAAAATACCGAATCTGATAAAGTTTCGAATGTACATATCGTTAATGCTTCTATAGAACAGGTTACTGATCTTGATAATCCGTTGTTTATTGATCATATAGCTGCCGAGTTTAAACAAAATTATGATCGTCTGGATCTTAGAGATAACTATTCTTTACTGGCCATTCCAGGTTATCTGGGTTCGAATAAGGTTTTAGAGAAATGGGCAAAAGTATGTAACGAGAATAAGGTAATGCTGGTTACCGATTTTGCCAACCTCGATAAACCAGATGATGTAATAGATATGTTTACCTCTGCCAACCTAACTGGTGGCGAGCTGCACCGTAGTAATGTAATCATGGCCTGTAACTGGTTAATCGGAAGAGGTAAAGCAGAAGAAGTGGGAGAAGAAGAAGACGTATTTCTACCGCCATCTACTTCGCTAGCAGGTAAAATTTATAAAACACTCATGTCGCAGGTTGCTGCCGGTAAAAAACACGGCGGATTAAACGAAGTAGATTCGGTAAGGTTCAGTTTGAAGAAAAGCGAAATATCACACCTCGAAAAAGTGGGCTTGGTACCTATGGTAAGTGAGTACGGTAAGATTATGGCCTTTTCTGCAAAAACGCTGTTTACCGGAGATAACATTGGTTTGCAAACCTATTCTGTAGTACGTGTGTTTGATTATGTGACCAAAGTTTTACTTGATTTCTTAAACAGAAGAGCTTTTGAAAACTGGAATTCTAAAAATGAAGATGACCTGCGCAGACAAATTGTTCAGTTTTTAGACAGTGTAAAAGGTGCTGATAAATTAATTGAGAAATTTAAGATTACAAAATTTGAGCAAGATCCCTTACAGAAAGATAGAGTTTGGTTGGATATACGCCTGACACCATATTTCCCTGCGAAAAGCTTTGTGATCAAACTTGATGGACATAAAGGAGATGATGGAAATGAATGGAACTCTGAGTATGCACAAGAGTAAAACTACTCCATAATTAAGATTAAAAAAGAGGCTTGTTTTTGATAAAAAAACAGCCTCTTTTTTATGTTGAAAAATTTTTCCATAAATGCATCAGTAAGCTTACTTTCGTTTGTAATTGTAATTTATGCAGAAAAACGTACTCTTGTTAAAAGCAACAGAAAATAATGGGTGTTTTGTTGATGAGCTGGTTCGGTCCTATCAGGAAGGTGTTGAAGAAAAGGGAGGAAAGGCTTTAATCGTAAATGTCCGTAATCTGCATTTTACACCTATGCTCAATGTTTCAAGAGTTACTTTGCAAAATCTTGAACCCGATTTACAATTGGTACGCAATCACATTCTTTCCAGTGATCATCTCGTTTTTTTTACAGAAGTAGAAGAGGGGTATGTAGATTTTAAATTCCTGTCTTTTTTTAACCGTTTATTTTCTATGCAGGGGATTGCACCTTTAAAAAATCTTTGGCAACCCGTTCAGCTTGTTGGTAAAACCGTAAGGGTTGTTTCCGTATTGCATAATAAAGCATGGGAAACTTATCAAAACGGGGGACGGACATTCAAACACGATACACTTAATAAACAAGCCTTGTTATTATTCGGATTCAGTACCATAAGAACAACTACAATGGGCAATGTAGAAAAAGGTGTACGTAATGTTTATTTCAATAAATGGCTTGCTAAAATGCGTTTGCTGGGTTATAATCAATTTTGATTAACTGTTTGTTTTGCTGTATTTTATGTTGTTTTTATATGTCGTAATAATACGATACTTTGTCTAGATTTTTGCAATAAAATATTTTTTCCTATAATATTGTATCAAATATTTATTCACTAATTAAATTTTAATTTTATGGCGTACAACGCAGAACTTAAGTTTAACGGAGCAAGCACTTATAAAGTACTTGACGTTAATTACAATGTATCCCGCACCAATGACCCATCGGGACGTGTAGCATCCGATCCTTCAAATGCAACTGTTAAGGTAATGGTAGAAGCGACGGATAAAAGCGACATTTTGGAAAGCATGCTTAATGGAAAATTTAAGCCAACCAAAGGCGAAATTACTTTTAACAAATCGCATGAAGAAGGTAACCTGATCAAGTTGAACTGGGAAAACGGTTACGTGATTTGGCACGAAGTGCGTTTTGACTCTATTGATGCAAAAAGCATGACCGTAAGCTTTGTGGTAAGCGCAGAGAAAATTGATTACGGAAGTGCTGCATTTAATGGTAAATGGCCAGCATAGTCTTTTTTAGGACTCCACATAATTACTAAAATCCCTTTCTGTTAAACCGGAAAGGGTTTTTTTTTTTGCCTTGTGGTCCACTGAAAAAAAATGAAATTGTCGTATTTCTACGATTGACTGCATGTTTTTTTTATCTCAACTTTATCAAATGAAATTGGAAAGCGAAATATAGACCAAACCTAATTTCTTAAACTACTAAATGATATGTTATGGCATTTTCTGGTAATAATAAAAACAATCTATCCGGCGAACAGTTGAAAGACGCTTCTGTACAACTTGTAGAACAGTTGGCAGAGCAACAAATTAAGGAGCAGTTGGCAAAAGCGGGTAAAAATGCAGATAATGTGATGTCGGCAGCGGAAAAAGCAGCTTCTGTTGCGGGTTTGGTTATGGAGCACAACAACCAACCAGTTTCCGATGGTATGATTTCCGAAAACCCAATGGAACAAACTACACCAATGGACGAACCAATGGATACCAATGCGGCCATTATAGCATCGGCGGTGCCAGGAATTGTGCATGCTGTAGGTATTGAGATCATAATTGGTGGAAAGGTCTGCAAGCATTTCCATTCCTTCCAGTTGCAGCAGAGCATCCGCGAGCATCATAGCTTTGTGCTTGTGCTGCCGCACGATGTGCTGGGACAGGATCAAAAATACGATATGGAGGATGCACGGGATTTCCTGGGACAAAATATCTCCGTTACTTTCCAGTACCGGAATGTGGGCAAGAATGGCCCCGATAGGCGTTTCAAGGGCATTGTTACTAATATCAGGTTTTCTTCGGAGGAAGGACACAAGGGACATATCGTGCTTAGTGGTAACAGCCCGACCATCCTGCTCGATGGGGCACCCCATACCCAAAGCTTTAGTGATATCAGCCTGCAAAGTCTTGTTGAGGAGGTGATTGACCAAGGTGCGGATGGACAGCAGCTCAAAACGGCTATTAAGGCAAGTTTTAAGCGTAACCTGTTGTATACCAGTCAATACAATGAGAGCCATTACAACTATCTGGCCCGTATGGCGGCTGCTTATGGCGAATGGTTCTACTATGATGGGGATGTCCTTTGTTTTGGTAAGCCTGAATTGCCTAATCCCATTACACTGGTTTATGGACGGGATTGTAGGCAGATCAATGTGGAGATGCGGGCGAGCCATGTAAACCTCAAGCACTATGGTTACAACAGCAACAAGGATGAGGAGCTGAGTGCCGATGAACCAGAAGTAGGTTATCTGGGCGAACTGGGTAACTATGCCTACGATCAGTCAAAGAAGATATTCAAGGCCCCTTCATTACAAAACGGGCCTTTAAGGGCATCTTTCGATGGCGATGTGACAACCTCGCAGAGTGGGGTAATTGGCTCTGGGGCAGCCAGCCTGTTTACCATTACGGGTAGCACAAGCATTCCCTTTCTGCACCCGGGTTGCCTGATCGATGTAAATTTCAAGAAAGAAGATGGTAATGGATACAAGTATTTTTCAAAGATGTTGGTTACCGAGGTGAGCCATTCATTGGATGGTATAGGCAATTACCAGAACCATTTCGAGGCCATACCTTCAAATACCAAATACTTGCCCCAGGCTGTTTTTCAGGTACCTGTTGCCGAGTCACAGGTTGCTAAGGTTACGAGCAACAGCGATGGACAGGGTAGGGTGAAGGTGAAATTTGCCTGGCAGACCAATGGGGAGACTACAGATTTTATCCGGGTAATGACCCCTGATGCAGGAAGCAGCGACAAGGTGGGCACCAATCGTGGACTGGTAACCATCCCGGAGGTTGGCGACCAAGTTATGGTCGGTTTCCAGCATAACCACCCCGACAGGCCCTTTGTACTGGGTGGGATGTTTACCGGAAAAGTTGGTGGCGGTGGCGGGAGCGGCAACAACATCAAAAGCCTCAGCTCAAAAAGCGGGCATACCATAGAGCTTAATGATGCAGGCGGGATTACGATTAAAGATAAGTCAGGTGTAAATATTATCGTGCTAGATGGTACAGATAAAATATCTGTTACAGCCGGAGACGAGATAAAATTAAGCACAGGAAGTGCCAGCATCACATTAAAAGCAAGCGGAGATATTACCATTAGCGGGACTAAAGTAACAACAGAAGGATTAGACTTTGTTACTAATTCAAGCGGAGATGCCTTTACACAGGTAGTTGCCAAAGGTAACACAGCAGATATCAGTGGAGATGCTACTACGGTTACGGGTACAAAAACCGCAGTAGTTACAGCACCGGATACTACCGTAAATGGAGATGCTAAAACTGGCATTAAGTCAGCAGGACCTACTTCTATAGAAGGAGCAATCGTTAAATTAAATTAGACAAAAATGGCTTCAAACGCTATCGAACAACGCATCGAAATAATTGCCGGGGAGTGGGAGAACTCTAAAATTCATAAAGAGGCGAGACTGATAAAAATTAATTCGCAAGCTGATGAAGAGGATATGGTAGATACTTTCTTCACTTATATGATTGCTGTAGATACGCCCGTTATGGATATTGCTTTTCATTTTGAAACGCAATATGATGGAAGTGATGAAAACTTTACCAAAGCACTTCTTGTAGAACTGCAAGAAACAATTATCATTTGGAATACCAGCCAGAAAGATGAAAGGATTGAGTTTGAAGAAACCATAGACTGGGTGCCAGATTACAACCTGGCTAAAGAAGAGGGCTGGCCGGGTGTTTTTACTACCAACTTTAATATTTTGGCAAAAGCGCTTGATCTACCTGATGATACCTATGCTGTTGCCGTTTTTAAAAATACCAATAAAAATAGAAGTTACCTAAAATGGTTAACGAACTGTTTGGAATACGGTATACACAAAAAAGTTAAATACTTGGTTACAGATACCGTTAAAAACCCCGCATTCGACCTGTTGTGTGTAGAAAATAGGCAAATACATACTATTAGCCTAAATCTTGATATGCCCAATGCAATGGCGCAAATTGCGGCTATGGGCAATCCAAATGAACCATCTATGCCTTACAGAAAAGCTTTTATAAATATGATGAACGCAATGGATGCAGGGAAAGAAGATGAGGCAGAGAAATGGGGGAAAGTGTGCATCGAAGAAGCTGAAAACTTGTTAAGCAAAGATCCTTATTGGGTAGCGCAACTAGTGGTAATTTATACTGCTCTGGCTAATGACAAGATCCGTTATAAAAAGCCACAGCAAACACTCGACTATGCGGATAAGGCTATGGCAGTAGCTGTAGCAGCAGAAAACTATTTGGATAAGACAATCACAAAACCGCTTATAGCCCAGGCTGCTATGTTCAGAGGTACGGTTTACTTTGTGGCGAAGAAATGGGAAGAGGCTTATGCTGATTACGAAACTGCTTATGAAGCCTATCATGTACAGAGTTCTGCTGTACACATTGTAGAGGCGGCAAGAATGATGGCTAATGCAGGTTTCCATTATGATAAAAAGAAAGAATCTATGCAAGTATTAGCCGATGCCATACAGCTGGGCAGAGTAATGGATAAGGAAACCGCCTTGTCCTCTTCTTTTCGGATAGCCGTGGACACATTTATAGGGAAATCTTATGAGAAATACCTCAGTTACAAAGAACTGTCAGCTATCTGTACGCCATTATTTGGCGAAGAATGGATAGGAGTCGTAACAGCCTGGAGAAAAGTGCCGGATCAAAAAGCAATTCATGAAATGGAGGATTTGCAAACAAATTAATAATATTTAAACGATGGAAGAAAAAGATAAAGTAGGCAGCTGGATGCAGCATAACCCCGGCACATTTGGAAAAATACTTTCTGTTGTGATCTTTGCTTTTGGAGTATGTCTGATAGTGGGCGCTGTTAAAGATTGGGACTGGCTTTATTCGGCCGATGGACATTACCAGAACAATTGGAGCATGGGGCAGATAAGCCGCTACCTAGGCCGGGGCACAGCGAGGGTTATTGGTTTTGTAGGGGGACTCATGATGTTGGCAATCGGAGGCTTCTTTTTATATGCGGCTTTCTTTACATACAAACCCTAATCACGATTGTAAAAAGCCAAATCTCTTTATACAGTTTGTATAAAACCTGAAAGACATGAGTAATGAATTGATTACAAACAATAATACACCGTCGCCTGACGCCAATAAGCCTATTGCTCAGGCAGGTACGGCAGATCAGGCAAAGGATGGCGTAAGTGCCAACCTGGGCGATACAAAAGCATCCTTGAGCGGGGCTGTAGGTTCCTTGCAGAATTTTGCCAAAGGGAAGGGCAGCATGCTGGATGCCGGTATGGCCGTAAAGGGAGCGGTAGATTCGGTAAGGGGCCTATCGGGCAAGATTTCCGAATCGGTAATGATGCCGATAATGACCAAGCTGGCGGTATTTAAGGGCACGGCTACCTTGCCCGCTGCAAAACAACTTGATCCGGTACTGGGCATAGATGTGCACGTGGTTAATCTGCCGCCGCCCGTACCCACGCCACTGCCACATCCGTACATTGCCATACTCATGCGCCCGAAAGACTGGGTAAGCTGTATGATCAACACCTACAAGCCACAGATCGTAGCCACTGCTACCGATATGGCAGGGAGTGTAAGTTCGGGTGCCGGTGCGGCAGTTGTCACGCATGGCAGTGCCTTGTTCGATATGGCTATGGGGCTTGCAGGACTCAGCGCCTCTGTTAAATTTGGCGGTTATGTGCCGCGTGCCATTACGGGTACCACGGCAAAAAACTTTCCGCACATCCCATTCGGTGCGGGCTGGCATCCCGCCTTTGCCGTACCGATCAAGAAGAACCACGGCAAGGTATTTCTAGGGAGCCTGTTCGTTACCGCCGACGGCGACCCGATGGCAGGGATGTTCCACCTCAACTTTGACTGTTGGGACGTGGGGATCATAGACCTTTTTAAATTCAAGCGCAACGGTGCCAAGAAATCACCGGACCCCTCGGGACCGCAATTGGAGCTGTACGTTCCCTCGGGCACCCTGCTTCCCATACCCTGGGGCAGGCCTGTATTGGTCAACAGCATACCTACGCCCATCAACCCCTTGTCCATTGCCGACAAGCTGTTTAAGTCAGGCTTGGGCAAGCTGGCAAAATCCAAGGCGGCCCAAAAGGCACGGGAAAAGGCCATTGGCAAATTGCCGTTGTCCTGCGCCACCAAGACCAAGCTATCCAAAAAGTACGGAACGGGACAGAGCCACCCGGTGGAGGTTGCCGAAGGCTACTTCTATACCGATAACGAAGACTTTAGCCTGCCCGGACCTATCCCTTTGTCATGGGAGCGTACATGGTATAGCTATAGCCCGTACAAAGGCCCGCTGGGCCACGGTTGGCACCACAGCTATGATATGGCTATGGCAATAGACCACGATTTGAGCATGGCTACCCTGCGTATGACAGACGGCAGGGGCATGGACATACCCTTGCCAAAAGATACAAAAACAGCCTCTTTCCACCGTGTGGAAAAGCTGCACCTGCATTTACATGAGGATGGTTATTACTTTATAGAAGATACAGACGGGCTGCAATACCGTTTCACACAGAAAGAATATACGGTGCATGGAAACCCGCTAAGGCAGCAGCTGTTGCAAAGCATAGCCAATACCAATGGCTATGCCCTGCGCTTTGCCTATACCGATAAAGGATATTTAGATACCATTACCGACAGTTCCGGGAGGTTGCTTACCGTAGAAAACGATACTGCAGGCCGCATTACCGTCATATATGCACCGCATCCTGACGATGCAGGCAGAACCTTTGCTATAGCCCGCTACAGCTATACCGGTGAGGGCGATATGGTAAGCCATACCGATGCGCTGGGTCAGCCCATGACCTTTGAGTACGAGGGGCACCAGATGGTGAAAGAAGTGTGGCGCAACGGGCTCGCCTGGCAGTTTTGGTACAGCGGCACCGGCACCAATGCCAAGTGTGTGGAAGTGCGTGGCGATGGCGGCTTGCTACATTACAAATTTGACTATACCGATCCTCAATGCACCGTGGTGACCGACAGCCTTGGGCACTGCAAGCAGTTTTACCACCAGGCAGGCAGGGTAATAAAATATATAGACGCCAACGGCGGCGCATGGGAATACCGCTACAACCGCCACAGCGAGCTGGAGTGGGAAACCGACCCACTGGGCAACCAGACAGGTTATACCCACGATGACCGGGGCAATATAGTAACCGTAACCGAACCCGACGGGCTGTTTAGCCAGACCGGTTACTACAATATCCGCTACCCGCACCTGCCTACCGAGGCTACCGATGCAAGAGGTGGCAAATGGGAATGGGCGTATGATGGTGCGGGCAACCTTGTAAAACGCAAAGACCCATTGGGTGCCGTTACCAAATTTGATTATGAAGACGGGCTGCTGCAACGTCTTACTGATGCGCTGGGTACAGCCACCTTGCTAAAATATGATAAGCAATATAACCTGCACAGCATTACCGCACCCAACGGTGCTACCACCTGCTACCGGTACGATATGCTGGGGCAAACCACACAAGTAAGCAACCCCAACGGAGCTTTACAAACCCGAATGTTGGACAAGCTGGGGCGTGCCACCACCATTAACGATTTTGACGATAACGTAATACAGTTGCAATACGATGCGCTGGATAATGTGGTGGTGTACAAAGACCGCAAAAAAGAAGTACGCTATACCTACAAAGGCCTCTGGAAGCTGACCAGCCGCAGCGAGGCAGGTGCCACCATACGCTTTGCCTACGATACCGAAGAGCAGCTGCGTCATATAGTAAACGAGCAGGGCGACAGCTACGACTTTGAGCTGGACCCTGCCGGCAATGTAATAGCCGAAAGCGGGTTTGACGGGCTCTTAACACGTTACCAAAGAAACAAAGCGGGTTGGGTGACAACACAGCAAAAGCCGAGTGAGAAAATAGTGAATTATGAGCACGATGCGACAGGGCGCGTTGTAAAAATGTTGTACCACGATGGTACAGAAAGTACCTATACTTATGACAAAGGTGAATTAGCAGAAGCAAGAAATGAAGATGCTGTTGTAAAGTTTGAAAGAGATATATTAGGTAATGTAATAAAAGAAAATGCTAATGGTAACGAGATTACCACTACCTACGATATACTGCAACGCCGTACAAAAATTAGCAGCACTTTGGGTGCAGATATTGCGTTAGATTTTGACGAATTGGATAATGTTACCAACATGTTTGCCAATGGTTGGCAGTCTGAATTTAAGTATGACAATTTAGGCTTGGAAATAGAGCGGAATATGCTGGCAGGCGTAAGCTCTTATATACAAAGAGATAAACTGGGCAGGATAAAAAGCCACCGTGTAGCCGTGGGGCACAGCAAAGCCGCACCGGCACGATTGTATAAGCAGTATGTATGGGATGCTAACGACCAGCTAAGGCAGATTGTAGACCACAAAAAAGGTGCTACCACCTTTGAGCATGATACCTGGGGCAACCTTGCCAAGACGACATTTGCCGATGGCGAAGTGCAGTTAAGAAACCCCGATAAGGTAGGCAACTTGTTTGAAACAAAAGATAGAAGAGACAGAAAGTATGACAAAGGCGGCAGATTGCTGGAAAGCAAAACTGCCAAATACAGCTATGATGAAGAAGGTTTTTTAATAAAAAAAGAGCTAAAGAATGGCGAGGTGTGGCGGTACGAATGGAATGCTGCCGGAATGCTTGCCAAAGTATTGCGACCAGATAAAAATAGTATTACATTTGCGTATGATGCTTTGGGGCGTAGAATTTTTAAGAAGTTTAGAAAGACCGCTACCCGTTGGGTTTGGGATGGTAATAAGCCCTTACATGAGTACAAGGAGTTTGACTTTAGAGAAAGCACCGCGGATGATTTCATAACCTGGATCTTTGAAGAGGATAGCTTTGCGCCTGCAGCAAAAATTAAGGGTGAAAAGAAATACTCTTTAGTTTGTGACCACTTAGGCACACCTACACAAGGCTATAATGAAGAGGGGGAAAAGATTTGGGAACGTGAGCTGGATAGTTATGGCAAAAAACGACAGGAAGTTGGAGATGAGGGATTTTGCGGAATAACCTACCAAGGACAGGTTTTTGATAAAGATATTGAATTAACCTTCAATTATTTTCGTTGGTATAATCAAGAAGAAGGTATTTATTGTTCTCAAGACCCGATTGGACTTCTTGGGGGGGCAAAACTTTATCATTATGTTGCTGATTCAAATAGTCAAATTGATTGCTATGGTTTGGCAACTTATAGGAGAAAGAATGGTCAATTCGGAAAAAAACCAGGACGAAAATCTAATAAGGATAATGAAAGAGAACTGGAATCTGCAAGAACTCAAGGAGTAAGAGACGCATGGAAGCAAGAGGCAGATTTGGTTAGACGAGAGGAACCTGGTACAAGAAGATGGAATGAAGCAGAAATAAATGAGTTAAAAGAAACTGGTAAAGTAAAAGGTTACGAAGGTCACCATATCAATAGTGTAAAAGGAGACAAAAAAAGAACTCATGCAGAAAATTTAAGTAATGCTAGAAATCCAAACAACATTAAATTTTTAACCCCTGATGAGCATCTGGTAGCACATGATAATAGTTTTCACAAGCCAACCAGTGGACCTCTTCTAAATAGATAGATTATGAATAATTATTTTGAAAAAATAAGAGAAAAATTAAAAAAATATAAAAATCTAGGAGAATTGAGATTAAAGAATGGCTCAATATTGATAGGGCATTTGCCAGCAGAAGGTATTAACGCATATTGTCATAGTCTTTTTAAACCATTAAACGAATCGGACATAAAAACATTAGAGAAAGAATTAAAAATGAGCATTCCCAATGACTATGCTTTTTTTTTGACCCAGTATTCTAATGGTATAAGATTTTTTATGAGATGCTTTGCTTTGGATGGATTAAGAAAACAATTAGGAAGAGATTTAGAAGCATCTGCTCAGCCATTTGCATTATCAGATGCTAATGTGTGGGAAAGACCTAAAAATTCAAAGCCTAGTTATTTCTTTATTGGAGGATATGGTTATGATGCTTCAAGTATTTACATTGATGCTGATACCAATAAAGTTCATTATTGTGCACGAAGAGATGCTACTTCTTTATTTGAATGGGAAAACTTTGAACACATGATAGTTTCTGAAACAGAGAGAATTTTTTCATTGTATGATGATAAAGGGAATCGTTTAGTTAGTGGAGAAGAAACACTACCAATAAGGTAATGTTTAGGTAACGTATCAGATGTGTTTTGATAAATATGGGGTAATATATCAGATGTGTTGTTAATAAAATAGGATATTGAAAATCAAAAGTTTAACAACATAAAAAATTAAAAAAAGAAGTTCATTGAAATGGTATTAAGGTAGTAAGAGCAATAAAATAATAGAAAAGAAGCTACTTAAAATACGATAGGTTATTCATAGTGTTACAGATGTGTTGGTGGCATAAAAAGCTACCACCACCCGCTGGCTATCGGACGGCAACAAACCCTTACATGAATGGAAAGAATTTGACTTTAGTGAGAGTACTACAGATGATTTAATAACGTGGATATTTGAGGAGGATAGTTTTGCACCTGCAGCGAAAATTAAGGGTAAAAAGAAATACTCTTTAGTTTGTGACCACATAGGGTGCAGACATTGCATTAGATTTTGATGCATTAGATAATGTTACCAAAATGTTTGTCAACGGTTGGCAATCTGATTTTAAGTATGATAATTTAGGTTTGGAGGTAGAGCGGAATATGCTGGCAGGTGTAAGCTCTTACAAGCAAAGAGATAAACTTGGCAGGATAAAAAGCCACCGTGTAAGCGTAGGTGCTGCAAAACCTCCCCTGCACGCTTGTATAAGCAATATGTGTGGGATGCCAATGACCAGTTACGCCAGATTATAGACCACAAAAAAGGAGCTACTACTTTTGAGCATGATATCTGGGGCAATCTTGCCAAGACTACCTTTGCCGATGGCGAAGTGCAGTTAAGAAACCCCGATAAGGTGGGCAACTTGTTTGAAACAAAAGATAGAAGAGACAGGAAGTATGACAAAGGCTGAAGACTGATAGAAAGCAAACGCAGTGTTTTTAAGTACGATAAAGACGGTAACCTTATTGAGAGAAAAGATAAAAATGGTGATGTATGGAAGTATAACTGGAATGCTGATGGAATGTTGCATAAAGTACTGCGCCCTGATAAATACACCGTCGTTTATAAATATGATGCACTTGGCAGAAGGATAGAAAAGCGGTTTAAAAGTACAGTTACCAAATAGGTATGGGATAGAAACAAGCCTTTACATGAATATAAAGAATTTGACTTTAGAGAAAGTACCATTGATGATTACATAACATGGATTTTTGAAGAAGATAGTTTTGCTCCTGCGGCTAAGGTTAAGGGCGAAAAGAGATATTCTTTAGTTTGCGACTATATAGATATGCCGGTACAGGGATACAATGATGAGGGCGAAAAAATATGGGACAGAGAATTAGATTCTTATGGAAAGGTAAGAATGTTGCAGGGAGAAGAAGGATTTTGTAATTTTACAGCTCAGGGACAGGATTTTATTAAGGATTCAGGCACATGAAGTATATCTGATTTAAGCTGGGCATCATAGCAGATCAGCCCACCTTTAAGAAATTTCCCTGCATCAGGTACCAGGGAAAATTCTGCGGCCATCTTTCCGGCAATTGCGCTTTCTGCAAAGGCAATGGTCAGGTCTTTAGCAATCAGTAATTTTCCGCAGGATAAAAGTGCTTCGGCTATCATTTGAATAAAGTGTTGTTATTATTCCCCGGTTTCCATATCAGGGGCATCAACTGGTTTGGATTTTGGAGAGCCTTTCTGACGAAGGTAAATAGTCAGAAATACAATTGAAGCCACTGAAAGGAATTCACTTTGCCAGTTCTGAAAAGTTTCAAACCAGAAATTGGCTTGGGTAAGGTAAGTTCCTACATTTTCTTTTGGTAGGTTTTTAATTTGCTGTTCTATATTGTATATTGTGGTCCTGCCAACTTCCATATAAGTGCATTCCCCAACTCACAAAAAATAAAATGAGAAAGCAGATAGAAAGGGAATTGCTGTAAAGTTTTAATATCCAGCCACCCTTTTTAACTGTCCAGGGGGCATGTTTGGAGGGCTGAGGCTCACGATCAACTTCTTCTGCTTCATCCAGTTTCTTGGATTCTGCCGAGCCTATTTGCCGGAGAGATATGGTCAGCAATACATACAAGGTCATTGGCAGGAACTCACTTTCGAAATTTTCAAACGTGGCAGAAATGAAATGTCCGCTTTGAAGATAAGTACCGAAACCAATTTCTGCTACATGTTCTTCCTTCAAGTCTTCATTATGGGTTTTCCAACCGCTATAGGCCTGTGCAGCCAGTGTTAACCAGAAAGAAAGACAAAAAAACAATGGTCAGTCCGTTATGGTAGAAAAAAGAATACTTTTTGGCCGATGTGGTGCTCATGTGTTCCAGTTAGATTTGGTTTAAATAAATCCAGACAAGTAAAAACCCTTAGACCAAGAGTCCAAGGGTTTAACATTAGTATAATGTGAAATTATTCGGATGCAGCTTGTTCATTTACAAAGCTTTCTGCTACCTTAGTCAAGGCTACATCTGTTGCTTTTTCATTGTCAAGGGTTTGTTGCAGCAGTTTTACAATATCATTTTGCCCCATATTCTGTGCAAAAGTCCTTAAGGTTCCATAAGTTGCAATCTCATAATGTTCCACTTTTTGGGCAGCCAGAATTAGCCCCGCATCACGGATCAGTGTGCCTGAGCTGGTATCTTCTATTATTTTTTTAGCCTCCTCGACCAAGCCCTCCATGGCATCACATTTTTTAGCTTGTACTTTTTCATTAAGTAGTTCGAATACCTGCTCTAATGTGGTAATATGAGCTCTGGTGTCCTGGATATGTTTTTCAAATGCTGTAGCCAACTGTGAACTTGTAGATGCTTTCTGCATTTTAGGTAAGGCTTTAACCAGATGTTTCTCTGCCCAGTAAATATCCTTCAACTCATCCATAAAAAAATTATGGAATTCCGAATTTCCCATTTTTTTTGTTTTACTGCTTTGCTTTGAAGATAAAGTAACACTGGCTGCTGAAGCAGATTTTCCGGGCATTTTTTTAGGGATGATTTTAGAAGCCGTTTTTTTGTTGTTTGTTTTTGTTGCTGTTGCCATAATTTTAATGTTTTTTAGGTTATTGAATGTACTGTTAGATAACAGTCCAGTTTGTTTTATGTTTTAGGTTATGGATAAAAGTTGCAAGCAGGAACATTTTCCTCCTGGTTGCTGTACAAGCATAAATGCTTGGAAGAAAAATTTGTTATCAAACAGAGCAGTATAAGATATACTTACAATGTTCTTATCTGCCTTATAGGGTTATAAAAACAACAAGATATCATGTTTTTTTAAACATATATACTTTCAGGTTGCCTGCCAGATAATTACATACCCAGGCTTCGAGTTTATCTTCATCTTCGTACAATCCTATTCCTATAGGTTTGCCTGTACATTTTAAAGAATAAATTCGCTTAAAACTATGTGGATTAATTTTGTAAATATCTATGGTATTCCCGGCGTAACAGGTTACAAAAAGAAACTTTTGATTTTTGGAAAGTGCTATTGTTCTGGGTTCTGAATGGGTATTGGCTTTAAATAAAATCTTCCCGGTGCCAGGTTCAATACAGGCGATTTGTGAGATTACATTAAAAGAAGAAAACAATCGCCCGGCGGTATCCATAACCAAATGCCTCGGACTAATGGGAACAACCAGGTTTTTTTCAATTTTCCAGTTTTTATGACTAATGGCCGAAATCTGGTTTCCGCCCATTACAGCTACATACGATTTTTTATGCCTGTCGTCTACTGCAATCCCTCTTGGAATTGCCTGCACGGTAATGTTGGCTATTCTTTTTCCGTAAGGGGCAAGGGTATCGTTTATCTTTAAAATGCTAACGGTTTTTGAGCCCCAGTTACTCACCAGTAAATATTTATCATCTGCCGTTTTAGCAATAACCTTTGGCATTTTTCCGGTTTGAACTAAGGGAAGGTAGAGTGTATCCTGAGTTTGCCTTTCGAAATTAGTTACATAAGCAACCTTGCCATGTTTCGTAAAAGCAGGTAATCTTTCTGATGACAATGAATCCAAAAAGATGGGAACTATTCCACCAGCATTATGTAACGATACCCATAATATTTTATCATGATGGCTAAAACAAGCTTCTACAGGTTTTTCGGCAAAAGAGGGTATAGGTTTATTCAATATATAATCCAGGCCTTTGGCAGCGTTTGGTTTAAAATTAATTTTTCTGAGTAGTTTCTTATTTTTGCGGTCAAATTCATAGATGCTCATCTCCTCCAGACCCAGCGCATACAATTTTGTTCCGGTTGAATTGAACAGCACTGATTTTACACCCATGGATACAGGGAGAACCAGAGATTGTTCCAGGGTTAATCCTGAATAAGCTTTTGTCTGCCGGATTGTATCTGTAAGCAGGGATGTTGTATGCAGCAGGTTACTTTTGGAACTGAAACCTATCATGCAGAGTATGCAAATTAAACTAAAATAGCTTTTTACATTCAATTTCATTTGTTCTACAGGCTAAACTTTAAGCTGCCATTTTTCTACATTCCTGTGCACAATGCAAACAGGCCTCTGCACATTCCTCGCAATGATCGGTGTTGTGTTTACCACATTCTATTCCACAGGCATCGCAAATTTCTGCACAGATAGAACAAATTTGTTTGGCTTGAGGGCTTGCCATACTCATCAGTTGCGCTGAAGCGTAGCATATTACAGCACATTCCATATCCAGTTTGATGCAGTTGCCCATCATCTTAATATCTTCTTCTTGCGTACAAGAGCTGGCACAGTAATTACAAATTGCCGCACATTTCAAACAGGCCTCAATGCACGATTTCCATTCATGATATCCCATAACTGTTTATGTTAAATTTGAATTTATTCCCTGCTCATTTTAAATAGCCTATAGGCTTATAGACATAGATTTTTATTTTGTTAATGCTTATTTTTATTTAAGCGTTTGCGCATGGCTTCCTCTGCCTCTTTTACTTCATCTTTTTCTGCAAGCGGATGGTCTGTTCTCAATGTTTCCATATCAGAACTCCCTACTTTAGCAATGGCTTTATCCGTGTCACTGCCATGGATTTTTTTTCTTTTCTTTTCCATGATATTAATTTAAAGAGAACACGATAATAAGTTTGTGGAATTTTTACGTTGGTTTCAGCCAGAGTTGCACTCTGGAGGCATTCAGGCTGCTATTTGTTTTAGCCTTTATTTTCATGTCCGAAAATTTTATGAATTAATAATAAAATAAACAGGTGTTACAATAAAAAGTTTGTGATAATGCTTAAAAAAATGTGTAATGGAGAGCGGATCTCATTTTTCTGACTGAAATTAATCCAGCTGTTTGCTATCAATCTGATTGCGGGTAAAAAAAGAAAAATTCAAGTTTGATAAACCTTCGTGAAAATCAGTTGTTTCACAATCAGCAGAACTCAATGATGATCCATTTTTAAGCTATGTTCAACCGGGTTTCAATACGAAATGCTATGGAACTTTCTGAATATATTATACAGCAAATCTCTGAGCATGGTCCGGTTTCTTTCCGGGAATTTATGGAAATGTGTTTGTATAGTCCCGATCAGGGTTATTACACTTCAAAACGCAATCCCATAGGGCAGGAGGGTGATTTTTATACCAGTACAAATCTTACACCGGTTTTTGGAATCACAATCGGCAGACAGCTTGAAGAAATGTGGCGAAATATGGATGAATGTCCTTTTACTATTGTTGAATACGGTGCTGGAACAGGCCGTCTTTGTAAAGATATACTGTGCTACCTGAAAGGCAATACAAAAATGTATAGGCAGCTGAGATACTGTGTGATTGAAAAAAGCCCTACAATGCGCGATATGCAAGAAAAGTATTTAACAGATCAGGTAGAATGGCACCAATCCATAGCAGAAATACAGGGGATAAATGGTTGCATTTTATCCAACGAACTGGTAGATAATTTTGCCGTATACCGGGTTGTGATGCAAAAAGAGCTTATGGAAGTGTACGTGGATTATCAACATGGTTTTACGGAGGAGTTGCGACCCGCAAAACCTGAACTTAAAAATTACTTTTCAGAATTAGGCATAACCCTTCCGTATGGATATCATACAGAAATTAACTTACAGGCCCTGGATTGGATAGCTGATGTTGCAGGAGCATTAAACAGGGGATATGTGCTTACCATAGATTATGGCTATCAAAATGCGGCTATGTATAAGGCAAACAGAAATCAGGGTACTTTAGTGTGCTATTACAAACATACTGTAAATGATTCTTGCTATGAACATATCGGTGAACAGGACATGAGCTGCCATGTAAATTTTTCGGCTTTAAGCCATTGGGGAACAAAAAACGGATTAAAGGAAAGCGGCTTTACCGATCAGGGCAGTTTTTTAACGGCGCTAGGGTTCCGTGAGCGGCTTATCCAATCCTTAGTTGCCGAACAAGATATTGTATACGCTGCTCAGCATGCCTCAGCAATTAACCATGCCTTGTTGATGGATATGGGTACAAAATATAAAGTTTTGATACAGGAAAAGGGCCTGAATGGAAAGAAATTATCCGGGCTCTCTGGTTGTGTCGTTGTTTAAGTCTGGCTTTTGTTTTGATTGGTCACCAATACAAACTTCTTTTCTCTTATTTTACTCGTAGTGTTTCTCAAAACCCAGGTTGAACTATGCTTATGCAATAGGTAAAGCTATTGTAAACTCAGGTATTGAAATCATAAAGAAAAAATAACGAGATTTAGCATAACCATTAAAAACCTAGGCCAATATGAATCCAATCGTTAGAAACATTTTAGCAGTTATAGCCGGTATAATTTTCGGAAGTGTCGTAAATATGGGGATTATTATGATCAGTGGTTCTATTATTCCGCCGCCTGATGGAGCCGATGTCACCACAACAGAAGGCTTAAAAGCAGCAATGCATTTATTCGAACCTAAACATTTTATTTTTCCCTTTTTAGCACATGCCCTTGGCACATTCGCGGGAGCATTTGTAGCCGCATTAATCGCAGCAAGCCATAAAATGAAATTTGCCCTGGGTATAGGCACCTTTTTCCTGGCAGGAGGAATCGCCAGTGTTTTTATGCTCCCTTCTCCAACTTGGTTTAGCATTGTAGATTTGGTGGGCGCATATATTCCCATGAGCTACTTTGCCGGTAAATTAGCCACGAAGAGATAACATCAGCTATTTCCTTTAGTTGATATCGTTGGCAGATGTAAAATTTAAAATTAAAAATATCTGGCTACTGCAAACAAAGGTATTTAAAGCGTGTTTTCAAAGAATAATTGTTTAACCCTAAAAAACAGGAAAATGAAAACAGTAAACCCGGTAGTTTGGTTCGAAATCTATGTGGATGACATGGCAAGAGCCCAAAAATTTTATGAAACAGTGTTGGACGTTCAGTTATCTGAGATGCCTAACCCTGCAGAAATGCAAATGCTTCTTTTTCCAATGGATATGGAGGCGAAAAATGCCTCAGGCGCATTGGTGAAAATGGATGGCTTTAAAGCTGGAGGGGGCAACAGCACCATTGTATATTTTGGTTGCGATGATTGCGCGACAGAAGAAAGCCGTGTAGCAAATGCTGGTGGACAAGTTACACAGGCCAAAATGTCGATAGGCGAGTATGGATTTATGTCTCTATGCAGAGATACGGAAGGCAATATGTTTGGATTACATTCTGAAAAATAGGCGTATTTAAAATCTATAGGGCAACTCGGAGTAAATAAGCCATTGTCCTATAATTTTTTATATCAGTTAAATGATTATATCCGGGTAATTGTAAAAAACATTTAAAAAAAAAACATCAAAATGGAAACAAATCACCTTACAAAGTATCAGACCATAATTGAAGCACCTATTGATAAAGTATGGGATGCTTTGGTCAATCCAGAAATTGTAAAACAGTATTTCTTCGGAACAAGTCAGGAAACCGATTGGGAAGTAGGCAGCCAGATCATTTGGAAAGGAGAGTATGAAGGTAAACCTTATCAAGATAAAGGAATCGTGCTTGAATTTGTACCGCATCAAAAACTCAGTTACAGCTACCTAAGTAATTGGAGCGGACTGGAAGACAAACCCGAAAATTATTTGCTCGTTACTTATGAAGTGGAAGCGGTAAGCGATGGCACTTTACTGACCATTACCCAATCGAATTATGACGAAGAAAAGGCCGGCCACTCTAAAGAAAACTGGGCTACTGTAATAGATGGGCTGAAAAAAATCGTTGAATAGATTGGAGCCATTTTTTATCCTGAACTCATGTTAATAATTCAGGTTGAATAAGATGATTTCTTTGATTATTTTTTATACAAGAGAGGCAGGTTTCAGATCACTTTTGGCATTGATTTAAGATAATATTTTAGTAGTGTATTTTAATAACCTATTATTTTCATAATAGTTTCTTTCATAGAGTTAGAAATTGGAACGTGGATATCGTTTTTCATAATTAATTTAATCCCACCTTGTTTATTTATTTCCTTAATGTGGTTTTGGTTAATTATATATGATTTTTGAACTCTTAAAAATTCGGGTCTTTTCTGCAATAATTGTTCAAAAAAGAACAAATTTTTGCTTACAATAATAGATTCTGTATCAGTTAAATAGATATTTGTATAACTTCCTTCTCCTTTCATACAAATAATATCTTTGTAATTAATACTCGCATAACCATGCCTGGTTGGGTAAAAGAAATTTTCAGCATTTACCGGTGCAATATTTGGATTTGCAGGTTTCTTAAATTTTCTGGTTTCTATTCTATTGATCGTTCTTTCCAGCTCTTCCGGATCTACTGGTTTTAAAAGATAATTTATAGAGCCATATTTAAATGCCTCCAAGGCATGGTCTGCATAAGCAGAGGTAATTATAATTTCTGTATCAGCCATGGAAGAGCCTAATTTTTCCAAAAGATCAAATCCGGTTTCTTCACCAAGGTTAATATCTAAGAAAAGTACATCTGGTGTATTATGCCCCAAATATTCCAAAGCCTCATTAAAGATAGAGCTGGTACCAATTATTTCAACAGTATCATTACAATAATAATCTAACAGAAATTCCAAAGCATTAATTGCCCGTTGCTCATCATCAATAATGTAACATTTTAATTTGTTCATTTTATAAATCTAAATAAATAGTAATTTTTATTCCTTTGGGTTGGTTCATTTTAAATTCAATACTGTTTGTACTGGTATTGTTTTTTATGTTAATAAAATCGAGTCGCTCCTTAATAATATGCAAAGCATGACCTTCTTTTAATGGCAGAATTTTTTCTAAAATTCCATTCCCATTATCCATAATATTTATTTGTAAATAACCATTTCCTTTTTTGAAATCAATACTTAATACTTTATCCGGATCCTGATTAGCAAAGCCATGCTCAATTACATTTTCTACTATGGGTTGCAATAACATTGCGGGGAGTTTAAGTTGATTTGCTTGTTGGTCAGAATTAATTGAAAAACTAAATTTGTCACTAAACCTTTTCTGCTGTATATAGAGATATTTATCTAAAAAATTTTTTTCCTCCGTTACAGTTATTGTTGGCTTTAAATGAAAATCTAATATATTTCTATGCAGAGAGGCCAAACGCTGCAGATAAAATATGCCATTATGAGTATCTTTCTGTATAATATAATCCTGAAGTGTATTTAATGCATTAAATAAAAAATGAGGATTGAGCTGATTAAGAAAAGCACGGTTTTCGATTTCCGAAATATGCTGCTTTAAAGCTATTTCCATTAGTTTTTTCTTTTCTTTACGTTTTAATATAAGCCAGGTAATGGATACCGTAATAATAATGGAAAGAATAGTACATAAAACAATGAATAAATTAGTTTGCCAAAATTCAGGTTTAATTATAATTTGATATTTAACAATTACTTCTTCATTCTTTTTAATTCCACTTGCTTTTATTTTTAAAATATATTTACCCGGACTTATATTAGTCTGTAGAAACGAATTATCCTTAAAAGGTATCCAATTATCATTTGTAGTTGTTAACGAATATTCTTTAAGGAAACCACTATTTATCGGATTTAAAAATTGGACAAGAAAATTTATTTGATCTGATTTTCCACTTTCAATTTCTATTGAATTACGATCTACATATATGGTACTATCTTTAAGTATAATTTTTTCCAGATTGAGTTTTATTGGAAATGTTTTTTGATCAATTATTTTTTTGTTCAAAGACATAAACCCTATATCGGTTAAGAGCAGGATATTATTTTTAGTTATATCGAAATCTACTATTGAAAACTTCTTTGGAAAAAAACTAGAATTAAATACCGTTTCAATTTTATCTTTTGAATTAAGTTTGGAACAACTCAGATCATCATTACCCAGAAAATAAACAATATTATCATTTACCAATACTTTATCGAAAATTTTACTGCTTATCTTAACAGTTTTTTTTAAAGAAATGGTTGAAGTAAATATTCCCTTTGTTGTACAAAAGAATAATAAACTATCATTGTGGAAATAGATGTCGTTAATGGTTCCCAATTGAGTTGGAGCGAGCTTTAACTCAATTTTTTTAGTTTCTTTATTTAAAACATAAACACTATCGTCTGCTGTTGAGAAAATAATTTTATTGCGATAATAATCACCCTTTCTGATCGCTGATTTTGGAACATTCAGCAATTGTTTTTTTGATTTGTAATCAGGGTAATATTCAATGTTATTATTTTTAAAGTAAATCTTAGCATCATGAGAAATGTCTTTTTCCAATTTATAAGTTGGATCAAATAATGGAGTAAGAAAGCCTGTCCAGGCTAAATTTATTGGGAGTTTATTTTGAGATTCTATTTTATATCTGTTCGTGTTGAACAGGATAAATTTACTTTCCTGTAGGTTCTTAATTATTACTAGACTATCATTTACAGACCTGATTTTATCGTAACCCTCAGCATTGCTTATATTCGTTAAGGGATAAACATAAGGACTTAGATTAGGCTGTGTGATTACATTCAACCCTTTCCCGTTAATGGTGTACCAAATGTTGCCAGCCTTATCTTTGCAAACCGAAAAACTACTTCCTTTTTCACTTATTAGCTTAAATGAAGCATTTTTTGGATTTTTAAAAAAATCTTCGGCATAGTATACACCACCATCGGTTCCACTTATTGCTAAGTACAATGAATAATCTACTATTTCCAAATCCACAATAAAGCAATCATTGCTTTTAATAAATGAATTAATATCTAAAAGCTTGTAGATATTGTTCTTCTGTTTTATAAATATGGCATTCTTTAATAGAACTGTTCCATATTTTCCTATTCGGGTACTATTTTTTACTAAAGCATTTTCTTTGTTAAAAGAGAGTTGTTTTTCAATATCAACCTGGCTGAGGACATTGAACAGATTTTTATTGAAAAAATAGAGATTAGTTTGATTTGTATTCAGGTAATCGGTAAAAAAACTGCTTTCTAATTTGTTAACTTTAATTTCTTTATCTCGAACAGTTATATTTTGTTTGGCTGTTATAAGATTGACCAGATTATTACTTTCATAACCATACATGATGGCTCCCACAATTTTTTCTTTTGATTTTAAATTGATTATGTTGTCAGTCCTGGTGTTAATCTTTATTAATTTAGAGTTATAAGTTAATGGCCAGATTATATTCTCTTTTGGTTGATAAAAAATATTGACAATATTATTGGTAGCCATACCATTAGATAGATTAAAGGTTTTAAATTCATTGCCATCATATTTAACAATTCCTTTATTTGTGGCTAACCATAATTTTCCATTCTTGTCGCAAAGTATTTTATAAATGGTATTACTGGGTAGTCCAGAATTGTAGATAGTAAAATTATAGTTTAATTTACTGGTTTGTGCAAATATTGCAAAACTTGAGATGTTTAAAAAAAGTATAAATAAAGCAAGTTTTTGTCTCATTCCAGGGCAAATGTAATAAGATTATTACATTTTTTTATGAGAAAGTTAAATCCCTGAATTTTTGATTTGGAATAATTTTTTAAAATCAAAAAAAGTTATTATTTGTAGTATAAATAAGTAGTTTTTATATTTTTTTGTTTGTTTTTAAGGTTCTCAAAACGGGGCGATTTCTACAGTTTGGGTATTTTTGGGCATATATCTTTACAGTCATTATTTTTTGTGTTCAGCACTTTATACATATTGTTTGATGTATGTAAACCCATACTAGTCTTTCATCAATCAATAATTTATTTTTATTAGGTTATAAATCCCATGGAGATTAGGTGTATGGTATTTGTGTCTTACGGTATGAAAGTAAGCACTACCGTTTTCACAAATAATGACTTTCGAATTTATTTACCAGCGATAAGTTAGATTCAATTGCAGGAATTTTTTATTGAAAAATAACCTCACTGCTTTTTATTATCTATCCCTTGCCCAAAATCGAAGACGGTCGGTGTTGCTTACCCAAGAAACTAAATAATTTTTTTAAAACCAATAATATGAAAAAACAACTACTCGTGTTTTTAACTGTTTCAATATTTGCATTGAACTTAAGTGCCCAGCAAAAGGTAAAAGATGGAACAGTTACAGGAGGTAATTTACCAAATAAGGATGCCTTACTGGAATTAGAAAGTAATAATAAAGGTTTATTACACGTAAGAGTTACTCTTATTGAAAGCATAAATCCATCACCATTAACTGCCCATGTTGCGGGGATGATGGTTTATAATACAGCAACAAGTAAGGATGTTGTTCCGGGTATTTATTATAATGATGGAACAAGATGGGTAAGAAGTTCTAAGGGAGATACCGGAGCAACAGGTCCTCAGGGTCCGATAGGTTTAACCGGAGCAACCGGTCCTCAGGGACCAATAGGATTGACTGGGCCAGCGGGTCCGCAAGGGATACAAGGTTTAAAAGGAGATATTGGGGCAACCGGACCTCAGGGTGTAGCCGGAGCTAATGGCGCGGATGGTGCAAAAGGAGACAAGGGGGATACTGGTGATACCGGACCAGCAGGTCTTCAGGGCGTAGCCGGAGCTAATGGCGCGGATGGTGCAAAAGGAGACAAGGGGGATACTGGTGATACCGGACCTCAGGGGCCAATTGGTTTAACCGGACCAGCAGGTCCTCAGGGAACAGAAGGGATACAAGGTTTAAAAGGTGATAAGGGAGATACCGGGGCAACTGGTCCTCAGGGCGTGGCCGGAGTTAATGGCGCGGATGGTGCAAAAGGAGACAAGGGAGATACTGGTGATACCGGCCCTCAGGGGCCAATTGGTTTAACCGGACCAGCAGGTCCTCAGGGAACAGAAGGGATACAAGGTTTAAAAGGCGATAAGGGCGATACCGGGGCAACCGGCCCTCAGGGCGTAGCCGGAGCTAATGGCGCGGATGGTGCAAAAGGAGACAAGGGGGATACTGGTGATACTGGTCCTGTTGGACCAATTGGTCCAACAGGACCAACCGGAGCTCAGGGTGGCATTGGTTTAATTTTAGATGGAACCAATACTACAGTAACGGGTACTGGTGTAGCAGGAGACGAATATAAAATTAATACACCTGCATCAACATTTACTCAAAATACAACAACAGGTGTTATTACACATACCAATGAAGCTGGTACACAAGCAACAGCTAATGTAGTAAGCACAAACACTGGCAACTTATTAACTGTAGGTACAGATGGAGGTGCAATTTTAAATGCAACAGCTATAGCTGTTACCGAACCTTGGTACAATGTAGCTACCAATACAGGTGCAACTTCAAATACCCAGGATATTTATCAGATGGGCAAAGTAGGGATTAATACAATAACTCCAACCAAGCAATTTGAGGTAGCAGGGGATGTAAAATCAGTAAAACAGGATGCCAATGGTAACTACCATATTTTTGAAACAAATGCATCGGGACTTGGTGGTAATGCATCAATGCTCGGAGTAGCCAATACAACAGATCTGGCCACAGCATCAAATTACAATTTTTATCTTGTCAATAAAGATCAAAATAGTTTAGCAACTAAGGCAGGAACTCAGGATGGAGCATTTATTCAATTGCCAGCTTATCAGCAAATGACCACCAACGATTGGGGCACCAATAGATTTAGTGAATTTTATTTTGGCACGAATAATATTTTCTTGGATAATCATAATTCAACCAATAAAAATAGAGTGATATTAAATTTGGTAGCCGAGCAAGGTGTTAATTTTAAAACTTTTAACGGAACAGGAACATTTGAAGGAGATTATGTTTTTCCTCGTACAAATGGTACAGCCAATCAGGTATTGACCACGGATGGTGCTAATGGAGTTGCGCAGTTATCATGGAAAGATGTCAGCGCACTTACTTCTGAGCCTTTACAAATACAAGGAACAACGACTAAGGCAACTTTGAATGATGATAATGTTTATCAAAAAGGTAATTTAGCAGTAGGTGACTTTACTGGCACCACTTCTACTAAAAATTTTGAAGTAAAAGGTGATTTAAAAGCTTTAACTCTAACACCTGATGCCAATGGCATGTACCATTCTATTGAAACAAACATAGATGGAGCAACAAACATAGCACTTGTTGATGATCCTGCAAATCCACAAAAATATAATATACTTTCTCTTTCGAAGAGTACGACCCAATCTTTTTTAACGGATAATGTTGCTTCCTCAAGGTATGTATTAAATCATGCTACGGTCGATGGTCAGCTAAGTCAGGTCTTATCTGTTAATAATGGTACAGGTCAAAATGTACAGGCGGCACAATTGATATTGACAGCACCAGGTACAAATGGAAATATTGGTTCTGCATTAGGAGCATTAGATTACCCAAATGATTTTAACGGTGCAGTTTCAACAAGTTCAGCTACAGGTACACAACTTGTCTCTAACTATCTCAGTACTGCGAATGGAAATGGATTAAACGTTGATCGGGAAAAAGGCGTGGGAATTAACTCATTCTTAACGCCAACAGTTAATGGTTATCTGGCTAATTATTATTTTCCTAAAAATAACGGTGCGCCTGGTCAAGTTTTAGTAACAGATGGTACAGTACCTACAATGACAAATTTTGCCCAATTATCATGGGCTGATGCTTCTATACTTGCACCAGAACCATGGCAAGTACAAGGAACAACAAACAAAGCAACATTAAATACGGATAATATTTATCAGCAGGGAAGGGTTTCTATCGGTACACAAAATGGTATAGGTACCTTTCATGTAGATCCAGTTAAAGACAACCCAACAACAGGTACACCAACGGCTACGCAAGTGTTAGATGATTTTATTATAACACCAAAGGGTAGAATTGGTATTGGGTATTCACCTTCAGATTTGGTGGTTGCCGGTAAACAGCTTGATGATAAAATGACTTTTCAGGCAAATGATGATTTGGATGTAAATTATAGTTTAGCCACAACTAATAATGCCCAAGCAATTGTACATCGTAACATTATTTCAAGTGGAGTAATCGGTGCAAGAACGGCGAGACCAAATGGAACTTCTATTGCTGCTTTTGAAGGACATACATCAACATCAAGTAATACTTATGGCGGTGGAAGTTTAATTACACAGCAACGTGCGGGTATAGTATTAAGAACAGGTAAATACACTCCAGTTGGAGGCGAGATTTGGTTTGGTACATCCGGCGCAAATGCTGATGGTACTGCTGCAACAGCTGCAGGAAATGCCTATCGTGCAATACTGGATGAGAAAGGAAACTGGGCCTTTGGAGCTGATCCAAATGGTGATGTATTTTATAGAAATCCTACCCAAAGGTTAGATCTGATTTTGGGAGGTGTACGTATAGGTGCTTTAGGGTATGGTGCACTAGCTGCATGGCGAACTGCAGAAGCAGCCGAAAGACCAAATTACATCAGTACTGATCCGGCAGATAGATTGGTAGTTGCCGATGCAAATGGAGTACTTAAAACCAAGCAATCTTCTGCGCTTATCTCTACCAATAATGGTATCACAAAAAATACCACAACTTCTGAAATAGAATTAGGAGGTACACTGAATAAAGTAACAGCCATTACTACCGATGCTACCAATACACTTGCTATTGCGGGTCTACAAGCTGGTACAGCAACTGATAAAGTAGTCGTAGTTGATGCAAATAGCGTATTAAAAACAGTAGATGCAACAAGCTTTGCACCAGAACCATGGAAAGATGCCGCAACAACAAATGCTGCTACATTAAATACACAAGATATTTACCAAAATGGTAATGTTGGTATTCATACGGTTCCCAACTCGGCTTTAACAGTTAACGGTTCGGCAAATAATCTATCTTCTTTTGATGCGGCAGCAGGTACAGCTATCGATTTTTCTAAAAGTAACCTGGCCTATTCTACAGCAGACAGAGCCAATACCTTTACCTTACTAAACCTTAAAGATGGTGGTACATACACACTTGCTTTAAAAGGTGCCGATGCCGGTACAGCAGCCTTTACAGCTGCAGGCTTTACTGTTCATTTACCGGTTGATCATGGTCCATCTGTTGCAGGTAAACACTCCGTTTACACTATGGTCGTAATGGGTACAGATGTGTATATGTCGTGGATTGCAGGTTTTTAATTGCTAACAGATAGAAAACATATATCATGTTTAAAAAAATAATAATAGGTATGTTGTTATTTGTACTTGGGGCTACAAGTCTGCAGGCACAAGTAACAGGTACTCCATTTATTTGGAAAAAGAGAAGTAGCATTCCAACTTGCAATGCTGTTAATGATAAAGCGATAACAATAGATACCGATGGTGATGGTATTGTGGATAGATGTGATGCCGATTCTGACAATGACGGTATTCCGGATACTATTGAAAATCTAAATCATGATGTATTTTTTGAAAATGATGATGTAGATGGGGATATTTTGGTTACTCCTGTATTGGGGGATGGAGTTTCCTGTTATTTAGATTTAGATTCTGATAATGATGGAATTTTAGATTTATTTGAATCGGGTATTCCAATAACGGTTATTAATGCAATTGATGCCAACCATGATGGTATTATTGATGTAGGGATTGCAGTTGGCAATAATGGTTTTGCTGATGTTTTGGAAACTTTTCCAGATTCAGGCATTCCTAAATATGCATTGGCCAATACGGATTGTGATGATAAGCCTGATTTTCTTGACCTAACAAGTAATGGAACAGATTACGATTTATATGCCATTGGTAAAGATAATCTGGATCAGTTAGGTGCTGGTTTCATTACACCAATTGTTGAC
>Ga0160453_100044_pt1 | contig 153311 bp, 111 predicted proteins | sample HID1971K_E6MG_FD_108228 | JGI IMG/M metagenome (GOLD analysis project Ga0160453, IMG submission 108228) | Enriched millipede-associated microbial communities from UW Madison campus, WI, USA - HID1971K_E6 MG | ecosystem: Host-associated > Arthropoda: Insects > Digestive system > Unclassified ...
ACTGGCGATACCGGATCAACCGGAGCTACTGGCGATACTGGCGGCACTGGAGCTACCGGCGTTACTGGAGATACTGGAACTACTGGCGCTACTGGCGTTACTGGAACTGCTGGAGATACTGGATCAACTGGTGACACTGGTGCTACCGGAGCTACTGGAGCTACTGGAGCTACTGGTGACACTGGTGCTACCGGCGATACTGGAGCTACTGGAGCTACTGGCGCTACCGGCGACACTGGAACAACCGGAGCTACTGGGGTTACTGGCGTTACTGGAACAACCGGAGCTACTGGGGCTACTGGTGACACTGGAGCTACCGGTGACACTGGAACTACTGGTGATACTGGAGCTACTGGAGCTACTGGAGCTACTGGAACTACTGGCGGCACTGGTGCTACCGGCGATACCGGAACAACCGGAGCTACTGGGGCTACTGGTGACATTGGATCAACCGGAGCTACTGGAACTACCGGCGATACCGGAACAACCGGAGCTACTGGCGATACCGGCGACACTGGAACAACTGGCGCTACTGGGGCTACCGGCGTTACTGGAACTACTGGAGACACTGGAACTACTGGCGCTATCGGCGACACTGGAGCTACTGGAGCTACTGGAGCTACTGGAGCTACTGGAGCTACCGGGTCTACTGGCGCTACCGGCGACACTGGAGCTACCGGGTCTACTGGCGCTACCGGATCAACCGGAGCTACTGGTGATACTGGCGGCACTGGAGCTACCGGCGTTACTGGAGATACTGGAACTACTGGCGCTACCGGAGACACTGGAGACACTGGAACTACTGGAACTACTGGCGCTACCGGAGTTACTGGAACTGCTGGAGATACTGGATCAACTGGCGCTACCGGAGCTACTGGAGCTACTGGAACTACTGGCGCTACCGGAGTTACTGGAACTGCTGGAGCTACTGGAGCTACTGGAGCTACTGGAGCTACCGGAGCTACTGGCGCTATCGGCGACACTGGAGCTACTGGATCAACTGGAGTTACTGGCGCTACCGGATCAACCGGAGCTACTGGCGCTACCGGCACAACTGGAGCTACCGGAGCTACTGGAACTACTGGAGACACTGGAACAACTGGAGCTACCGGCGCTACCGGCGCTACTGGCGACACTGGGTCAACTGGAACTACTGGAGCTACCGGAGCTACCGGAGCTACCGGAGCTACTGGGGCTACTGGCAATACTGGTGACATTGGATCAACCGGAGCTATTGGAGCTACCGGAGCTACTGGAACTACTGGAGACACTGGTGCTACCGGAGCTACCGGAGCTACCGGGTCTACTGGCGCTACCGGAGACACTGGATCAACTGGCGATACCGGCACAACTGGAACAACCGGAGCTACTGGAACTACTGGCGCTACCGGAGACACTGGAGCTACTGGAGCTACTGGAGACACTGGTGCTACCGGAGCTACTGGCGACACTGGAACTACTGGAGACACTGGGTCTACTGGCGCTACCGGAGACACTGGAACAACTGGAGCTACCGGCGCTACTGGCGACACTGGGTCAACTGGAACTACTGGAGCTACCGGAGCTACCGGAGCCACTGGGGCTACTGGCGCTACCGGAGCTACCGGAGCTACCGGAGCCACTGGGGCTACTGGCGCTACCGGAGCTACCGGAGCCACTGGGGCTACTGGCAATACTGGAGACACTGGAACTACTGGCGCTACTGGAGCTACTGGCGCTATCGGCGACACTGGAGCTACTGGAGCCACTGGAGCTACCGGGGCTACTGGAGCCACTGGAGCTACCGGGGCTACCGGAGATACTGGAGCTACCGGGGCTACAGGAATCACAGGTGCCACTGGTCAAGGATTATCAGCATACAGTTACATCTTCAATACTAGTGCTCAGGTTGTAGCAGTAGAAACAGCTGTAACATTTGATAGTAATGATAATCTTACAAATATATTTCACACTCCTGGTACTTCACAAATCATTTTAGGCGCCTCTGGAGATTATGCGGTATTCTTCATTATAGCGGGAGTAGAACCTAATCAATTTACCCTCTATCAGAATAATGCACCTGTTGGTGGAAGTGTCTATGGATCTGGAGCCGGTACTCAACCTAATTCCGGTATGGTAATTATCACTGCAGTCTTAGGAGATGAGTTAACTTTAGTTAATCATTCTAGTGCAGCTGCCGTTACACTACAGACTTTAGCAGGTGGATCTCAAATAAATGCTAATGCTTCTATTCTTATACTAAAAATAAGCATATAATGTGAATTTTCAAAAAATGAAATTAAACACACTTTTATATTTATTATAATTACTTTCTGTATAGTAACCCATGGAACTAGTGATTTCATGGGTTACTTAAATTAACATAAAAACATATTTTACTTATTGAAATGAGACCCTATGTAACATAGTTATACCCTCTTCTCCAATTGAATAGAAATCACAATCTATGAATATCCTCTGATACTTTCTATTTAATAATAAACGATATGTATTTCAAGGTATTATCGTCAGATAATCAGGAAGTACAAGAATACTAACATCTTTAGTACTTATAGAATTGATAGAATACTATGTCATAGACTCATTAACCTCTGCTTCAGATGAAGTACAGAGTTAATTTTCATTCATTAAAAAAATAGGAAGGCACTGTAGTTTTCAAATTACAATGCTTTCCTATTAAACTATTAGACATAATCATTCTTTGGTTTTTATAGTTGAGTTACAACGATTCTTTTAACAAGAAATTTCAATTAAACGGGCTACTTTACCTTGTGGTAATGTCACTATCAACTGTTGTAACTCCTTATCCCAATGAAGTTCGCTCTCATGTTGCTGAGGATAGGCAATATGCACCTTTGGCTCTATTCCATTGAATCGACCTGCTAAAGGTATCGTTACACTATCATCTTCTCCCGCTACTCGCCATATTGCAATAAACTGACGGTCACCAGCCTTTAATCCTAGACTAATCCACTCAGAATGTTGATTTGGAAGTCCTAATGGCCAGAATGGTGTCGCTCGCTTGATGTGAGAACGAATTTCTTTGTAGTAGTCTAAAGCTTCTTTCACTAGCGATAGACGAGGCGCACTCAATTCTGCAAGATGACCACTTTGATGAACACGAAGCAATAATGCATTGATCATGTTGAAGATTACTTCCTCATCGTCACCTTCACGAAGAGGGTATGACCATACTGCCGCTTGCTCTGGAGTCAATACCGCTGGAGCTCCTGCCGCAATTGTAGCATAGCTCACATAATCCTCTTGATCACTCGTCGACTGAATACTGTAGCGACTTAACATCGAATAATCCATACGCATACCGCCAGATGAGCAATTCTCAATAACTAATTCAGGATACTTAGCAAATGTATCATCTAACCATTGCAAATAAGCACGATTATGTTCTAACAAACCCGCTCCAACACTATCAGCTCTCGTTTCAGTACCGACTCCCGCATTAATGTTGTAATCCATTTTAATATAACCTACACCATACTCTTCTACTAATCTAGTAATAACTTCATTAGCATGGGCGATTACTTCTGGATGGCGGAAATCTAATTGATAGCGACTACGATCTTTAACGCGTTTTCCATGACGCATAAAGAACCAATTATCGTTCGTATCTGCTAGTTTGGGACTATTAATCCCCATGACCTCAAGCTCTAGCCACAGCCCTGGTATTAATCCTTTACTACGAATATAATCTAGCACGTATTTGATGCCTTCTGGGAATCGTTCTTCAGAAGGTAACCACTGCCCAACACCATCCCACCATTCGCCTGGCGCATACCATCCTGCATCGATACAGAAATATTCACAGCCGACTTCAGCAGCTGCATCAATAAGTGGTAATAGTTTTTCTGTTGTTGGAGAACCCCACAGACAATTCATATAATCATTGAAAATAATACGAAGCAATTCATTATCATCATTAACGCGACGAATACGACGACGATACTGTGTAAGTTCAGCTATACTTTGTTCAAAGTTACCATCTACCACGCCAACCTCTACGGGAACAGTTGTAAAACTTTGACCAGTCTCTAATTGTTCCCACCAATGATTATCATGCTCGGTTGGACCACTAATTAAGAGAGATAATTGGTCAACTTGATCCGTCATTTCCCAATGCCATGAGCCGTTATGTTCGATTTGCCAAAATAAGCTGCACTCATTCTCATGATCTTCGAGTATCGCCATTGGAGCCACTTCAGCACTTGACCAAGATCCCGTATTACTAAATGCGAGACGTTTGGAGCCACGATCTGCTAGATGAACTAAACCTAGATCTGGCAAGCTATAATTCCGCCATTGAATCTCACTTTGCCATCCACTATGTGCGATATAAAGCTCTAATTTATTATTTCGATCATCTTGTCCTTCTTTACCAAAACCAGTTAATGCAAATGATGAAATATACTCAATATCAATAGGAAGCGTACCTTCATTACGAACAACGTTCCAACAACGAACCGTTTTCAATCCTTCGTACATCTGATAATGCTGCATCACAAATACACCAGTTTGCTCATCTAATAGTGTAATAATAAGTAATCGTCCAACATTATTCCTCTGGTCGAGATGTGATTGATATTTCAATCGTAAGCCCGGATAAGATGCACGGTGAGAGCGTCCATGATATTCCCCGCGATCCTCACCAGATAATTGGAACTCTAACATTCTATATCCAGCAATAGTTTTATCAGTAATTATTTGCTCTTGAAGTGGCTTAGTTCCAAAATGTAATAATGTTACATCACCAGAAACTGCAATATCAAATTCCATAAAAAGTCCATGTTCTTCAATAGAAATACGTTGTGAAAGCTGACTCATAGTAATTACCTCCTAAAACTTTTTATTAATTCCGTAATGACTTCCTCCTGATAAACAGGTACTATGTGACCACAAATAAACTATGTTCATTTCACCCTTGATTCTACTACATCTTTCCATATTATTCTTATCTATTACATCTATCTATACTATTCTTATCTATCATCTATTTATATAGCAATGACTCAGCACATGAGCGCTGAGTCATTGCTATAAGTGCAAATTCAAAGAGTATATCAACGTCTACTTTTTGAACTTCCTTTTAAGCTAATTTGTAGTTGTTACTATTCGGGAATGTATTACTTAGAAGAACCAAATTGAATCCATGCTTTTTGAATTTCACCTACAGCTTGCTCTTTAGTTTTGCTACCACCGATATACGCTTGCATAATCTCACCGAATTTTTGGTGGAATGTATCAAGTGAATAGTTTACGGATAAATCACCAGATTTAGCTGTTTTCAAGATTTCTTCCATTTGTTGCGGCATATCCAGATCAGGAAGTGGAGCATCTTGAATAGGTGGAATTACTTTCGCTACAGATGAGAACCAATTTTTTCCATATTCAGATGTATAAAGCCAGTTGAAAAATTCAATTGTCTCTTCTACTACCGGAGAGTCCTTGGAAATGCGTAGTGCTTGGTCTGCACCAGTTGCAATTGTTGCTTGTTCTGCCTTATCACTTACTGGGTAACCAGCAATTTGAAGATTGAAATCTGGTGTAATTTTCTTAATTGCTTCCTCGTCCCATGCACCTTTACCAGTCATAAATGCGCCTTGACCAGTTGCAAAATCACTGACTTGAGCATTAGAATCACGTTCAAGTGGTTTAGATGTTCCATGTTCTACTGTTGTATCAACGAAATTGAAGAAGTTAGTATAAAGTACTGGGTGATCTTGGAATGTAGTTGTTCCAGCAATAAATTGATTAACTAGCTCTTGAGATGTTATGTTAGCATCTTCAGCAGCTGCATTCACGAAATGTTGAAACTCATGTTTCCATACCCACCACTCTTTGTAAGCATTAGCAAACGGAATAATACCTTTTGCTTCAAGCTTCACGATAGCTTCATCAAGTTCAGCTATTGTCGTTGGAATAGCTGTGATGCCAGCTTCTTCAAGTAGATCCATATTGACGATCATATTCATTAGATTCCCTTTGACAGGAAGACCTAGGACACGACCATCTGTAGATGTCATATTTGTACGAATACTTTCAGTCATCGCTGCCGCAAGTGGCTCGTTCGTTAGATCTGCACTATATTCGGCAAATGTATCAATATCACCACCAGCCGTTGTTTGGAATACATCTGGTGTATTTCCTGAAGATATTTTTGATTTTAGTACTGTATTATAGTCCGCTTGCATAATTTCAAGGTTAATTTTCACATTTGGTTTAACCTTTGCGTATTCTTTAATATATGCATTAAAAGCCTCTGTATATTCTGGTGATGCGGTAAACATGTTGATCGTTACTTGTTTCTCTCCATTACTTGTTCCATTTGTTGCAGTATTTCCGTCATTCTTGTTATCACTTCCACAAGCTGCAAGCATACTCATCACAAGTACTAAACTAACGGTTAGAGAGGTTAAACGTTTTAACATATAAATGCCCCCATTCATAAATGTTGTTTGTAATCTTACCCTCATTCTAACCAAAACTATCGTCGCGAAAAATGTACATAAGTGAATAAAAAAGGGTAAAAAAGTGTCGGATATTCATTTTAATTCACATTTTCGCTATTCTTTTTCGTGAGTACGATATTCTGATGGTGTCATCTTAAAATAGTTTCTAAATGCTTTACTGAAGTAATTTTTATCCTTATATCCGAGCATTTCTGAAATATCTTGTATTTTTAAATTGCTGTCTTGCAGCAATTCTTTGGCCTTTTCCATTCTGACACTTTGTACATACTCATGAATACCGCAGCCATACTGTAGCTTAAAAAGCTTCATCAAATACTCTCGACTAAGATAGTATTTTTCTGCAAACATCGTTACCTTAATATCTTCATAATAGTATTGATCAATATACTTTTTAATATCATTGATTTTGAAGCTTGTATCCTGTTGTTTGACGGCATCAATAAACTGTTTGTACAGCTGAATATATTGTTGAAGTACTTCCTTATATTGCTCATAGTTATTATAATCACCACAAATTCCAAGTACACGAAAAGCATTTTTTTTCCTGTCAGGTAATTCTGAAGCAGGAACACCATATTCTATTGCAATATCATTAAGCAACATGATCAGCTCATCAGTAATCTTCTCAGACTGACCAATAGTAAATTGATCGGTATTATTCCATTGATTCATCATATCGTGCAGCATCGATTGCAACAGTTGACTACTCCCCGTATCAAGTACTTGTCGTAGCTGCGACATACGCGTAAAGATAGAGTTATGCTCTTTTGGAGTATCATTATGGATCACTTCATCATATTTCACAACATGAATTGAACGTTTGCTAAGCCTATAACTCATAAGCGCAAACTTCGATTGTTCGAAGCTTGCTGCAAGTTCTGTTATTTCCTGTACCGGCAAACCTACACCAACAATGACATCTAGCTCGAATAATTGATTCAAGGTTGTTACGATACTATTCATTCCGTGATATAGCTTATAATTCATATCTTCATAGTAATTACCTTCTAGTGAAACAACTGTAATTAGTTCTCTTTCCTGCTTCGGATTAGCAAAGCTGAACGTTTGAAAATAATTTGATAGTACATCGTGGATCACATTAGAAGCAGCAAATTGCATAAGATCAATATCATTTTTGAAGCGTCTTTGTATTAGCTCATCCATATTAAGAAATCGAATTGTAGTAATCGCAAACATATGATTACTGCGCCCTAGACCAACTACTTTCATCAAATCTTCAGTATAGTATTTTTGGAAATTTCGATCGATAAGCGATAAATAAAGCTTTTCCTTTAATTTAGGCAAACTCATATTAAGTGTAATATTTTGATGAATCGTTTCTTCTGCTTTACGTTGTTTTGCCTCAATGATATTAACTGCGTTACGTAGTGCTGTATTAAGGTCATGTCGATTAACGGGCTTCAATATATAATCAACTACTCTTGATCTAATCGCTTGTCTTGTATATTCGAAATCATTGTAGCCACTAATTACTATGGACAGTAATTCAGGATATTGATCCTCCATCAATTGCAACAACTTACTCCCATTAAGCTCGGGCATTTTCATATCAACTAAAGCAATATGAATCATATGGTTGTTAAGAATATGAAGCGCTTCTCTACCGTTAGTAGCTTCATACAATTGCACGACACCAAGCTCTTCCCATAAACCTAAAATTTTGATTGCCTCACGCAATGGTTCTTCGTCATCAATGATTAACACACTATACATTTCCTTGTTGTCCCCCTCTAGGTAGTATAATGAACATGCTGGTTTGCTGTGCATCACTTAAAATAGCAAGCTGTGCATCATTGCCATACAATAACTTCAAACGTGCATTTAAGTTAATTAAACCAATACTATCATGCTTAGATAGCGCCTCTTCCCAATCTTGAGCAAGCCATTGCTTAATTTGTTGTAGCTTATTAGGTTCAATAGTTGGACCATTATTGGTTACAGTTATAATAAACTTAGTGTCCGTTTGTCGAGCTGAAATATAAATCGTCACAGGTGTAGATACTTTTTCTAAACCGTGCTTCACTGCATTTTCCACAAGGGTTTGAATCGATAATTTCGGTACCTGAATATCTAACAATTGATCGTCCCAGTCCCGTTCTACTTGCAGTCGATCGCCGAAACGAGCCATTTGTATATTGAGATAATGGCCAATATGTTTCAGTTCTTCCCGCGCACTAACTATATCTTTACCGCTAATACAATAGCGCAGAGACAGTGCTAATGAATCAACCATGTCCACAATTTCAAATTGACCGTGCTTTAACGCTTTTGTTGAAATAGCCTGTAAGGCATTGTATAAGAAGTGTGGATTAATTTCGGCTTCCAATGCCTTTAGTACAGCATTTTTTTCAGCAAGTTTCAACTTGTAGCGTTCATTAATTAGCTCATTCGTCCGACTAACCATTTGATTAAAACGATGAGATATATATGCTAATTCATCATTTCCAATGACATCAGTAATCGCTTCAAAATCACCCGCACTAAATCTCTTCATTTGTAAAGAGAGCTTTTTCAATGGCTTTGTAATTTGATTAGCAAAAATAATAACTAACAGCACAGCTAATATTAGAAATGCAATCCCGACTATAAGACTGAAATTACGCGTTTGATTCGCAATATTATTAATTTGGTTGTAAGGGATTTGTTTGATTAGCTTCCACCCTTCGAATTTACCAATATTATAAATAACCAGATACTTCTGCTCTCCATCTGACCAAGTGTATTGTCCGTTATTATCAGTTGTAAGATTTGCTATTACATTTTCATTCATTAACTGGTGATACGTTACGGAGTCTGTTGCTACAAATACGTCATTACTTGGACTTAACCAAAATAGTTGCTCACCAGCTTCAAGCGGAACATCCTCCAATATAAGATCTTTAACAGAGCTATTGTAGTAAAATGTCAATACCGCCTGAGGCTCTCGACTTACAATCGAGCGCAACACTCTATGATAAGCAAAAAAATCCTCATTATTTTCTATTCGATAAGCATCTACATATTTATTAAAATCCAATGACTGATACGCTCGATTATGCCGGCTATTTAATGCTTCCTCATACCAAAATTGCTCTATTGTAGTGCGATCTTGCACTGTTCTAATCGTTATGTCGTACTGATTGCGTGAAATTTCATAATACTTATTAGCTTGTACAATATACATGTATACGACCATTAGATCATCCTGATTAAGAAAAATGCTTCGCAAATAGTTTTCAATGTACATCTTCGATGCATAGTCCTCTGATTCATGTAATATCGCATACGTTAATTCATCATAGTTCACCTGTGGTAAAGATAACTGTTCCATTTCCTTTACATAATCCTCAAGATTTTGGTTAACCAGTTTCAAGTTATTCGTAGTGCTTGAAATATTATTATTAATTGATTCTTTATGCAGCATTTCATAAGAAATAATTGTAAGCGCACCTACAACTAATATAATAATTGCTGAAAATAAAATAATGAGTTTGTTTACTAATCTGCTAGCGATTCTATCAAGTAAGCGCTTTAACCAGTTCATTGAAAAAATCCCTCCTCCTTTATAATTTCAACAATACGGTTCACTTTTTTACCCTTAAATGATAATGAAAGTCCATTTTGAAGCAGTCACTACATCACTATAATATAAAATATAACGTCACTAAGCGGCATAATACAAGAAGAGAGGTGCCTTATGTTCAAATTTCTAGGTCGAAGATTAAATGAAAAAATAGAATTCAGTTTATTCACGATTCCTGTTCTCATTTGCGTGGCCATCGCTTTTTATATTCCATTCGTTATGACTATAAGATACTCTCTTATGGAGTGGAATGGAATATCTAGTAGTGCAAAATTTATTGGATTAGACAATTTCAAACAAATTTTTACTGGGGATGCAAACTTTGCAAGTGCATCATGGTTCACAATTAAATACTCCGTACTATATATCGTACTGGTCAATGTCATTGCAATCTTATTGGCCTTATTACTTAATATGAAATTGAAATCTACAACTTGGTTAAGAGCAGCTTTCTTCGTTCCCTACATTTTAAGCTTAGTCATAGTTGGTTTCATATGGAAGTTTATTTTCATGCAAGGATTTGAGTCATTAGGAAAAAGTACAGGCTGGGCAATATTTGATCTGAGTTGGTTGGGTGATCCCAAGCTTGCTTTCATCTCCATTTTACTTGTATCGATTTGGCAATCGGTTGGTTTCTTCCTTGTTATCTATATAGCAGGATTGCAAGCTATTCCTGATGATTTGAAGGAAGCCGCTGTAGTCGATGGCGCTGGACCGGTTCGTCGCTTTTTCAACATTACATTACCATTGCTTGCACCATCTATTACGATTTCTGTCTTTATGGCATTAACAAATTCTATTAAAGTGTTTGATGTCATTCTATCACTAACAGCCGGCGGCCCTGGTGGTACAACGTATAGTGTCGCTTACGATATTTACCGTACTACTTTCCAAGATAATATGTATGGATATGGTACTGCGAAAGCAATCGTTCTGTTTGTTGCCGTACTAATTATTACAATTATCCAACTTACATTGTTCAAACGCAGGGAGGTTGAGGCATAATGAAATCTCAATTAAAAGCCGGACGCATTACATTAGAAATTGTTATGGTACTCATCTCACTCGTATTTTTATACCCTATATTTCTAACAATAAATAACTCCTTTAAATCATTTGGCGAAGTGATGAAAGATGTTATTGCATTACCTGAGAAACTTACATTTGCCAACTATTCTTATGTATGGGAATACATTAATTATCCTAAATTATTTATGAATAACATAGTCATTACGACAATTGGATTAGCCGGAATTATACTCGTCTCTTCCATTGCAGCTTATAAATTAGCTCGTACCAAATCTCGGATGAGTATTGTCATCTATATGCTTTGTATTATGCCTATGTTAATTCCATTTCAATCGATTATGTTAACTGTAGTTCAACTTGCTAAACAACTAAATTTATCTGAAAGTACTGTTGGGCTTGGTTTTCTATATTGGGGCTTCGGTGCTCCACTTGCTGTGTTTATCTATCATGGGTTTGTTAAAGGAATTCCAAAGGACATTGATGAAAGTGCGACAATCGACGGAGCTTCTGGCTTCCGATTATTTTTCTCAGTAATTTTCCCATTATTAAAATCAGTAACCACAACAATTGTAATCATCGATGTAATGTGGATATGGAATGACTTCTTACTGCCATTACTACTTGTAAATGGTTCGCCTGATACAAAGACATTAACTCTCGCAGCATATACTTTCCTTGGACAGTATACTTCTGACTGGCAATATGCAATGACAGCGATGGTTATGGCAGTACTACCTTCCATTATCGTATTTATGTTCTTACAAAAATATATTGTTAAAGGTGTAGTGTCAGGAGCAGTAAAAGGTTAAATAAGAGTTAACCCTAATTTAATCCTCTTCATTATCCGATAAATAGGATAAGCATCGTCGAGATGTTACGAAAATATTTAGCTAGCTTTCGATGTAACTTTTCATTAGCGAGAAGTAAACCGAGTAGTTAATGAAAAGTTAGCTCATGCTTTCGATGTAACTTTTCATTAGCGAGAAGTACACCGGAGTAGTTAATGAAAAGTTTTAGGAGGGGATTTTATTGGATATTGCAGCTGCATCAACCGCTAATAGTCTTGCTAATGTGCAATCTCAACTACAAGTTGGCTTGCTGAAAAAATCTTTAAATCTTAGTAAAGACCTTACTTCTCAACTATTCACCAAAGTACTTGAAGGTAGCCTTGATCCTAATCTAGGTAAAAGTTTAGACATTAAAGTCTAAGTAATTACAACAAAGAGCGTATCATGATCATCATGATACGCTCTTTGTTGTAGTCATATGAGATTATAGGTTAATGGAATAATATCACATTTACTCGTGAACACTATGGCATAATTCGATGACTAAATTATTATTGACTAGTTAAGTTAACTGTGTTTTACTATATATGAGCATATGCTCATATATAGTAAAACACATAAGAGAGGTGCCCTATGGATAGTCAACATCATAAATACTTACACGTAGATACGATAGACAAAGTCGCCCAAATCTTTAAAGCAATTTCCGATCCAACTCGCATCAAAATATTATATATGTTATCTCAAGAAGAATGTTCTGTTAGTCACATTACAGAAATATTATCAATTTCACAGTCAGCTGTGTCACACCAACTTAGCTTTTTGAAAACTTTAAGATTAGTGAAAACTCGTCGAGAAGGTACATCTATTATCTATTCTTGTGATGATGACCACGTTATTTCACTATTGAAGCAGGCCATCGAACATGCAGAACATCACTAATAAATAACGATGAAAAGTTAGGTTCATGCTTACGAAGTAACTTTTCATCTACATGAAGATGATTACGAGAAGTTAATGAAAAGTTAGGTTCATGCTTACGAAGTAACTTTTCATCTACATGAAGATGATTACGAGAAGTTAATGAAAAGTTTTAGGAGGGATAATTATGAGTATTAAGAAATCAGCGCATGATGATTCGCATAGAAGTTGCGATCATGATCACACTAATGCGCATACACACGACCACCACCATGACCACGATCACAGCCATGGGTTACATCATCATCACGGGGATATCGAAGGTAATCGTAAAGGTCTTATCATTGCACTTATAATTACAGCAAGTATTATGGTACTTGAATTTTTCGGGGGCTTAATAACCAATAGCCTTGCCTTATTATCTGATAGTGGACATATGCTTAGTGACGCTAGTTCCCTATTATTCAGCTTAATCGCATTTTGGTTTGCAGCAAAAGCCGCATCTCCCAAACGCACGTATGGATTTCATCGTTTTGAAATATTAGCCGCACTATTGAACGGCGCGACACTATTCCTTGTTGCTGGCATTATCATCGTAGAAGCATTCAAAAGGTTTGTTGAGCCACCAACCGTTGCTAGTGGATCTATGATTCTCATCGCTTGTATTGGTTTATTAGCTAACTTGCTCTCAGCTTACTTTCTAATGAGAAAAGGAGATGTGAAAAATAACATTAATATGCGTAGTGCATATCTCCATGTCATTGGAGATGCACTCGGTTCTGTAGGTGCCATTGTCGCGGGATTAATTATGTTAGCTTTCAAATGGTACTATGCTGATCCGATTATTAGCGTTATCGTTGCACTACTTATTCTTCGTGGTGCTTGGGGAGTATTGAAGCAAGCTGTGCACATCTTAATGGAAGGTACACCCTATCACATTGATCAAGCCGAAGTGCTCGAAGCATTAGGTAAAATCCCTTATGTACTAGAAGTACACGACTTGCATATATGGACAATAACTTCCAATCTAGAAGCATTAAGCTGTCATCTTGTAATTGAAGAGCATGCTGATCAACAAGTTGTATTACAACAAGCATTAACCCTCATTGCTAATAAATTCGCCATTGAGCACTCAACGATTCAAATTGAAACACCATCCTTCAATCATGATCCACTTAAGGTTTAGTTCCTAATCACTATAAGTAATAAAATAAGGTGGATATTCGAGAACGGTTAAGATCTCGAATATCCACCTTATACATTATATTTGTAAGCCAAAGACTGTTTATTGTTGTGAGGGTGACCTCCGCTCTAACGTCCCTTTACCTAATATTCTAGCATTCCTCCCTATAGAGTATTCCATCGTACCTCATACCTTTCCTTAATAGGGTGATTGGTTACTAATTGTTGAGGGTACCAGATCATACTGCTATTCCAGTCTTGAACGGATACTACGGCAAACCCTAAATGTATATACCATTGCTTCGCTAGATTCGTATTCTCAACAGTAAGCTCGATAGATTTACGCTGCTGCACAGCAATACTCTGTAGAAATCGTAATACTGAAGTTCCAATACCTAGCCTCTGCAAACTTGTCGCAATAATCAAATTTATAATTCTAATGCTATTAGTTTGCTCTTCTAATTGAATGACACCCATTGGTTGTTCAGCTTGGCATATCATATAGGTTTTCAGATTTCGGAACTGTTGTCTGTAGGATCTTTGTTGTAGGTCATATTGTGAAGAAAGAAATTGTAAGGCTTGAGGGTTACTCCAACCCCATGCAGCCATTTCGGCTGCACGAGTTGAAACAAACAATGAGAAGAGAAATTCGTGATGTATTTGACTTTCGTCTATAAGCTCAATTAGTTCAAGTTTATCGATCATTATAATAGTTCCGTTCTCTCAAGTAATCTAACGATAATAGCGGCAATCTGCTCTCTCGTGATATTATCCTTTGCGTTCAACTGCCCATTATTCCCCATAATAATACCTTCACGTACTGTTAAGGCAATATCCGTTCTTGACCAGTTACTCAGTTGATCTTGATCACCATACGCAGCAAGAATGTTATCTATCTCATCAGTAGATAATACAGGGTTTGATTCCAGATAGTTTAATACTCTAGCAACAATAACCATTGCTTCTTCTCTCGTAATTTGCTGAGATGGCCTATATGTCCCATCTGGGTAACCATTCATAAATCCAAGTTGTGCCACTGTTGCAACTGCATCTGTATACCAAGAATCAGTGGAAACATCTGTAAAATTCGACGCGTTAGATGTATTCAATAAACCAAGTGCCTTACTAATGATACTAGCAAATTCAGCTCTTGTAATGGCCCGATCTGGTTCAAAAGTCGTTGCATTTACACCGTTTAGAATAAGTTTGGAAGCCAATAATTCAATCGATTCCTTAGACCAACCGGATACATCGGTAAATTGTAGTTGCTTATTGATAAGCGTATAAGTACCAGCTCCATAGTTCGTTACAATGACTTCATAGTTTTGACCATTGATAGATATATTGGCTAATATCGGTGCTAACTCTCCATTAGGCAGGAGCTTTAACAATGCTGTTGGCGAGATCTTATCGCCTACATTCGTTGAGCTTAACACCATTTGACCTAAACCTGGTAAATGAAGTGGACTAGACTGATCATTCTGTGCTAACACTTCAATTGTAATCGGTGTTCCAATGATTTGATAAGCGCCCTTAATAGCTTGCTCCTGTGCTTTGGAAATTAACTCCGCTGATGCTTGCTGAATGTTAATGATAAAACTACTATGGTTAGTCGTTAACATCTGTTTTAATTCTTGATTACTTAGTGTAAATTGTACGCCTGTTGTCTCAAATACAAGACTATTCCCGTTTGCTGCAAGTATATCTAGCGCTTTATTGTCTAGTACAAGTTGAGCATTCGGATATGACGCTGATACACTCAATACTACTGGCTGATTTTGTTGCTCTGAACTTAACAGAGTAAGCTGATTTTCTGTAAGATGAATCGAAATGGAGCTCCCTTGAATATTAACTTGACTTGTAATATCAACTTCCAGCCCACTCTCTCCTAACTTAAGCTTAACGTTCGATGACGGTGTTGGTGTTGGTGAATTTACTGCGTACTTAATCGTTACCGTAGCAGTATTTGAATAATCTATACCGTCAAAGACGCGATAAGTAAAACTATAGGTGCCGTTTTGATTGCGATCCAGTGTAAATTCAAAATCTCCTGTAAGTTCATTCAGTGTAACTTTACCTTTAAGAGGAGCATCAACAATATAATAAGTTAATGTATCGCCTTCTACATCCTCAGCAACAAGCTTTCCTTCAACCGGGCTATAATTATTTTTAGTTACTTCCATATTATCTGCTACAGGCACATCGTTGACTGATGCCACCAATATAGTAAGGACAGCATTTGCACTTGAAGCCAAACCATCTGCACTTGCATGCCATACAAGTTGATCTGATCCGAACCAATCTAATTCTGGTACATATACAAGTTCAGCAAGTTCTGTAGCAGTAAGCACTGCACCCGCCTCAATTTCAGTTCCCTTAAGTGTTAATAAACCATGCTGGGGCAATGAAACTAACGTATATGAATCTAAGTCGATGCTATCATGATTCGTATGTTGAAAATCTGCTACAGCAAAGGAATATTGTGTATCTTCTAAAGCATTCACTGTACTATCCACTAGCTGAGGAATAGAACGATAAACAATGGATGCACTTGCCATATTCGATACATTTTGTGCTTCATCCGTGATTCGCACATATACTTGCTTAGTTCCAAAGCCACTACTTACTGTCCACGCTTTACTTTGAATGTAGCTTTCCACAGGTAACCAGCTAATTCCATCATGAGATAACTCCATTACAAGATTAACAGTTTCTAGCTCACGACCTGGGTCTGAAGCGTTAATCGTTAGTGATACATCTTCATCTAATGTAATTACTGCACCATCTTGAATAGAAATGGATACAACTGGTTTGACTGTATCGACATAGATAGAGCTTGATGTCGTGAATTCATTACCAGCCTTATCAACAAATTTAACGTGAACAGTCTTTTCACCATTTCCTACTACTATCAATTGATTGGAATTCTTGTATGCTTCTAGTGCTGACCATGTTGTTCCATCAGAAGAGAATTGAATTCCCGCTATATCACTTGGATCTGGTGTAGTTAACGTTATTTCTAGCTCAAGTGAATTTGAAAATTGAGCATTATTGTTAATAGATATTGTACCTATCGGTGCTGTTGTGTCTAGCACAATGCTAGCTTGAGCCGTGCCAATGTTACCTGCTCGGTCAATGAAGCGAACATAAACCGTTTTATTGCCATCACCTGTCGACAGCGTGTAGCTCGTGCTTGCACTGTAGCTCTGCTGTGCTGACCATGACTGGTCGTCATTCGAGAACTGTACCTTTACTTCATCATCCACGTCTACTCCCAGTGTGAAATTAAGCGTCACTTCAGCTTCCTTCACGTAGGCAGCTCCACCATTGATGGCAACCGTTCCTGTTGGTGGTTCGGTATCCAGCGTTACGGCTGCGCTATATTCAGGCGATCCATTGCCTGCTTTATCAATTAGCTGTATCATAATGACTTTTTCTTCATCTGTACTTCCTACATCAATCGTAAAGCTCGTTGTATAAACAATTGTCGTTGGTGCTGCTCCGTTGACACTATAGCGAATATTCGCTATATCGGTGACACCGCTCGCTGGCGTCACTGTAACAACGACTTCGGAATCGTTCGTATACGCTTCTCCATCGTTCACAACAACTGTCCCTGTTGGATCAATTCGATCCAGCGTAACCGTTTGTGTCAGCACTGTCGTATTGCCTGCCAAGTCAGTCAAGCGAACCTGTATCGTTTTCGCTCCATCCTCCGCTGTATCCTGCAAGGTGTAAGCTTGTGAAGTTGTACTATAGGCTACTCGTGCACCATAAGCCTGACCTGTCTCACCTAGCTCCATGTAGGCAGCGTCACTTCCTGTAACCGTCAAAGATACTTCGGTTGAATTCGTAAGGCTTGGTGTTAACAGCGTTAACGTGCCTGTCGGCGCTGTTGTGTCCAGTATGATGCTAGCTTGACCCGTACCAATGTTACCTGCTCGGTCAATGAAGCGAACATAAACCGTTTTATTGCCATCACCTGTCGGCAGTGTGTAGCTCATGCTTGCACTGTAGCTCTGCTGTGCTGACCATGTCTGGTCGTCATTCGAGAGCTGAACCCCTACAACATCATCCACGCCTACACCCAGTGAGAAACCAAGCGATACTTCAGCATCAGTTGCATACGCAGCTCCTCCATTAATGGTGACTGTACCTGTTGGAGGCAACGTATCTAGCGTTACGGTTGCGCTATATTCAGGCGATGTGTGTCCTACACCATCAATTAGCGTAATCGTAATCCCTTTCTCTCCATTTGTGCTTCCTACATTAATCCCAAAACTGTTTGTATATGCAATTGTCGTTGGTGGCAAACCATTAATTGTGTATCTAATATATGCGATATCGTTCACGCCTGCATCCGGAGTTATTTCCACGGCTATATTAGTATTATTGGCATACTGGTCTCCATTATTAATTAGAACAGAAGCTGTAGGAGGGGTCATATCCAACAAGATGCTGCTTTGGAATACGCCAATGTTGCCAAAACGATCAATAAGCTGCACATAAACCGTTTTATTTCCATCCCCTGATGGCAATGTATATGTTTTGATAGGGCTATAGCCTTCTGAGGAAGACCAATTATTGTTATCTGGAGAAAATCTCATGCTAACAATTTCATTAGCACCTGCATCAGGTGCAATAACTAAATCTACCTCTCGCTCTGTTGTATAGGCAGCACCGTTATTAATTGTTAAATTCCCTGTAGGTATTGTGGTATTCAATGCAAAATCCCAAGAATAAAGCGGAGATATATTGCCCGCTGCATCTATTAATTCAACTCTAACTGTTTTTTCACCATTTTCAGATCCAACCCCAATTGAAAATTCTGAATGGTATTGCTGAGTAGTTGATACAGGAGAATCATTAACCGAATATCGCATATTAACAATATCGTTCACTCCTGAATCTGGTATAATATTCACATTGACATATTGATTATTGGTAAACAAGCTTCCATTATTTATTACAACGGTTGCAGTAGGTCGTGTTTTGTCTATTGTAAATTGAATCGTTTGTGTTTGACTGCCTGCTGTAACCGTTAACGTGTATGAGCCTTCAATTGTAATAGTCGTACCAAGCGTGAAAGGAGCTCCATTCAAAGTTGCTGTTCCCACATTAAAATGAGGCGTTACATTATTTCTATAAAAACTGCCATCCGTTACACCTGTTATCTCAATATTGGTCATCTCAGTATAGGTAATAATTAAATAAGGGCGCGTAGTACCATTCATATGAGTTTCAGTTGTTTGGATATAATGATTATAAAATTTGATATTCGCAGCTTCTGCTTGCTCAGCAGTAAATGCTGAAAAAATAAATGTTGCTCTAGGATCAGATTTGTAAATTTCCTCCGAGACGTAGCTTGTAAAATCAAAGGGACCAATAACAGGCTTAGGATTAGCAATTAGGGCGTTCGTAGCTACAGATCTAGCTATTGTAGATCCCGCTATAGGAGCTGGTAAAGTAGCATTAGATATATTATTTTGGGTCCAGTCGTGATTCGAGCTCGATGAGGCTTTCAATGAAAAGCTGGCCGCATTTTGAATTTCACCACCAGTTATGGGGAAGTAAAGATTTGCAGATTCTACTTCGTACCCTTCTGGAATTTCTGGTAAATCATACTTTAGTAATACTTGAACCTCTAAAGGCGTACCAAACTCTCCTTGATAACCTACATCAAGATATCCGAGGTCTCCATCCTCATACATCGTCTTTGTACCACCAATTCCCTCATAAACAATTGTGGTGTCTTCTACTGCATAAATTGTCTGTGGATCACCATTTGCGGCATAAGCATCCTCAATATATAAGTTCCCTAACAATCCAATACTAACTATAACAAGCAATAAAATAACAATCCAAGCAACTCTCTTTTTCACTGTACACTTCCTTCCACTACTAGTTACTATTTAAAAAGCTTCTTTCCATTAATAGTAACATCATGAAAAATTTTAAGATATATTTTTAAAGCTATTTTGTATAGATTTTAATCAGTTTTTTCATTTTCTGTGATATGGATTACAAAACAAAGAGTTCGCAGTTACATATGCATGTAACTGCGAACCCCTAAATATTTTGATGAACTATTTAATTATTGTTCTCAGCCAGTAGTAACAAAACTTTAACCCCTTCTGCTCGTGTGAGCAAGCCCTTCGGATCAAAATTATTGTTACCTTTGCCTTCTATGATGCCAGCTGCCGTCGCTTTCTCAATCGCTTCAATCGCCCACTGAGCGATACTTGCTTTATCAGCAAACGTTGTAGATGTTCCAGCTTCTAATTCGCGTCCAAGCTTGAATTCAAGTGCACGAACAATTAATGCCGCCATTTCTTCTCTAGTAATCGTTCCATTCGGTACAAATTGTGATTCTGAACGACCTTTCACTAGACCTGCCGCATAAGCAGCATTAATCGATTTACTGTACCATTTATCGGAACCTACATCACTAAACGGTGATGCTGTGCCTTCTTCAAGATCTAACACTCTTGCTAATATTGTTGTAAATTCTGCTCTTGTAATATTACCATTAGGTGAGAATCTATCCTCTGCTGTGCCTAATATAATTTGCATTGCCGCTGCACGTTTAATGAGATCATATGCCCAGAATGATGTCGGTACATCATTAAACTGTTTATTGTAGTTTAACAACACATAATGACCACTATCATGAACGGTTGCTACATACTGACCATTAACTAGAGACGTTGGCACATAACTTAGTAATCCATCTTCGTTAATACGATAAATACCAAGCCATTGCTCTGTACCCTGCTTAGGTGCTTTCAAGGATAACGTAACTCCTTTTTCAAAATGATCAACCTGAACTACACTACCTTGAGCATTTTTACCATTTAATGTGTAGCTAATCGTAGCACTTTGACGTTCTAGGCTAACATGATGTTGCTCCCCATAAGCTTGAATTATAGGATCATGACTATTGTCAGCCGCTTGCACAGTAATCGTAATTGATGAAAGTCCTTGCTTCTTTAGCTCTTGTAACTGCTCCGCTGACAAAACGGTTGTAGCATCGCCTGATGTAATGACTAGCGGTAGATTTGTAAGTGAAAAATCAAGTTCTACTTCTGTTGCACCTGCTGGCAAATTAACAATATATTGACCGTTTACAATATGAGCACTATTTACGATTACTTTTGTTGGTACAACAACTGAATTATCATTACCTGTATTATAAGTTGGAGCATTTTCAACTAGTATAATAGTACCTCCAGCTGAACGTGCTGGTAATGGTAACGTTACTTTGCGATCTTTGCTTACCGTATACTTCACTCCGCTGTACAAATCAGTTAGCTTCGTACCAGCAGCTGCCGTTACTGTAAAGCTGATTTCTTTCTCCACATCCGTCGTATTCAAACCAACATATACCGCATCACCTTTATAGCTACGCTTGAATACTACGTATTGATCCGAGTCACTACCCGCTACTTTTGTACGATCTCCTTTGGAGAATACTTTGGAATACTGATCGCGAGCATTGAGTAGTTTCTGATAATGTGTAAGCATATCTGATCTCTCATCAAGCTCATCCCAAGGCATATCATAACGATTTTCACCAAAGCGATTTTCATCAAAGTTAGCATTAAGCCCTGACATACCTAGCTCTTCACCATAGTAGATGACAGGCTGACCCTTTGCTGTAATTTGTAGAGCCGCAGCAACCTTCATCTTACCTTGGTCACCATCAGCATGAGCAACTAAGAAACCATCCTCATCATGACTACTTAGGAATTGACCAAGTGTTGCTGTATTGTTGAGCTTTTCATTACGAGCTTGTAATGAAGTTTCCACTGCATCGATTTGTCCATCAATAAATCTATCCGCGATATCGTTGAATCCAAAGTCTAACAACGAATCCATCTGACCAGAACCTAAGTATCCGCGTTGATCGTCAACAGATGCACCAAAAACTTCACCGATTAATTTAAATTCATTGTCTACTTTTGTCAGCTCGTTTTTGAATTGAGACCACGTTGTTGTATCTACATGTTTAACTGTATCTACTCGATAGAAGTCGATAGAATCTCCACGATCTGTACGAGCTTTTACTAACCAATCTACTTGCCACTGCACGATTTGATCACGTACCGCAGCATCTTCTGTTCTTAGATCAGGTAGGAACGCAAGTTCACCGAGTATTTCATCTCCTTCGATTGGATTTGTTCTAATTAACCCATCGAATACAGCTTGCTCATCAGCTGTCGGATAGTTACTTGTATCTATCGGTTCTTTCGATCCATCCATACCGTAACCTGTATGATTCAATACGACGTCAACCATAATCTTCATACCACGATCATGTGCTTTATCAATTAGCTCCTTGAATGTATCCAAGTCACCTAGATGTTCATCGATCTTAGTAAAGTCTTTCGCCCAATAACCATGGTAACCATATTGCTCTAACCATGGCTGACCATAGCCTAAATTCCAATCGATATTATCAACGATTGGTGTTACCCAAATCGTATTAATACCTAGATCCTCAAGATAATCTAACTTATCAATGACGCCTTGGAAGTCACCACCATGGTATGTTTCAAGATGTGACGTATCATAGTCCTCTCCATTAGGATCATTATTGCTGCTATCCCCATCTTTGAAACGATCCGTCAACATAAAGTAAATACGAGCTTCATCCCAATCAAAATCTTTACTTGCTACATTAGTTCGAGCAGCCACTTTTACAGTAGTAGTAAAGTTATGTTCTACATTGTTAATATCGACAATAATAATCGGAATATTTTTCGTTCCTGCTTTGATACTTTCGACTACAGAAATTGTTAACTCCTTCAACGTCTTATCTACAGGCACTCGACTAGTCCCACCTAATGCTGTTAAATCCGCGTAAATCCCACTAATTTGTTCATTTGGAGTATCCGTTGCAACTTTCAATATCGTATGCTGTGCATAATTGAAGGAAGCTGGTGATACTGTTGCTTGCGCTGAAACGTTAACTACCTCATATTTGATTTTGGAAACGCCATTTACTGTATTTTTCGGGTCTGATATCGTTGTCGTAACATCATTAAGCGTTACATCGAACGTATACTCATACTCGCCTTCAGCAATATTTTCAACCGTGTAATAATAGAACTGACCAATAACATCATATTGCATCGTATAAACTTGACCTGCAAAGTTTAATTTCACACCTTGAATCGTATGATGTGCATTTTGGCGATATAAATCATCATTACGATAATAGAATGTTACATCATCACCATTAATGACTGGACCATTAACTTTAGCCGTTTGCGTAAATGCTGCTTGCCCGCTCGTTAACTGAACTTTAACAAAGGTCTCATCTAATTGAACATTTACAAAGCGATCCATATCCGGATCTTTCTCTATCCACGCACCTTTTTTCACGATAAAACCAACTTGTGTTACGTTAGGTGCAATTTCCACTTTTGCAATTGCTACATCATTTTCAACTGTAAATTCGATCTGGTCGTTAATGATTCCCGTATTCCACAGCCATAAACTCCAATCCGTATATTCCTTATCAGGGCGAGTATATTCAAATTGGATATAGCGACGTTCGTAAGCTTTCACCTCTAGCGATTGCGTAGCAGAAACACTACCATTTGTCGCTGTAATCGTTACGTTTCCTGGTGCAATACCATTAACGATACCCGTTCCATCAACAATTGCAATTAGATCATCACTTGTTGTCCATTGAATCGGTTGATTCGTCATTACTTGATTGAATTGATCTTTCACAACTGCAGATAACTTTGTTGTGTAATCCGTGTATACGAATGTGCCACCACTAAGCTTAATCGACGTTGGAACTAATGTAGCTACATTCAGCGTAACAGCTTTTTCTACAGTACCGACTTTCGCTGTAATCGTTGTTACACCATTAGATAGTGTCTTAATTTTTCCACTAGCGTCAATTGTAGCTACATCTTCATTAGAAGAAGTCCATACTACCGTTTCACCAGTCATTGTGCGACCATTCTGATCTTTTACTTGAGCGGTAGCAATAATTTGCTTACCTGCTTCAATAGCTACTTTTGGTAATGTCACATTAATACTTGTTACTTCTGGTGTATACGAAGAAGCTTCATCATAGAGCACCATCATTGATAATCCAGCAACTGTTGCTTGATCTGTAATTGTATTAATTGTAGTTGTTCCTGCACTTCTTTCATTGACAACGACATTCCAACCATTAGCTGCTACAGGTAAGTTCACTGATGCGTCAGTTTTATTACCGTTATAAATAACGATAATATTTTTCCATTCATCATGATTTGCATTGTTTTTCAATTGATAGGCAACTACACCAGCATCATTTTTAAGAACTTTGAGATTGTTATTAATTTCGGCTTTTGTTGTCATACGGAAAGCAGGATGTGCCTTACGCAATGCAATAAGACCGCTATAATAATCGTTAACTTCAGTAAAACTTACTTTATTACTCCAGTTAATTTGATTCACAGAATCTGGGCTGCGATAGCTGTTATGGTCTCCGTATTTGGAACGAAGTATTTCATCTCCTGCATGAATGAACGGTATACCTTGCGACGTTAATACGATACCATTTGCAAGTAAGGAACGTTTCACCGTTTCATTACTTAGCACATCATCTTCATCGATATCATAGTATGGATTAGCAGCTGCAACGGCATCATCAATATTACCGCCACCAGCTAACACTCCATTCACAATATTGATCATGTTCATCTCATCGAATAAATCTTGAGTACGAGCAACTTTATCCCATAGATTCAAGTTATCATGTGCGGTTACATAGTTAATCGTTTCTGAAGGGCTATTTGTGAAATCGTTGATCGCTCCATTAATCCCATTCATAATGCCAGGGATAGATGTTAATTCACCAGTAGCAAAACCTTTACTTGCTCCATCGCTATCACCTTTAATAGCAGAACGGAAGTTATCATTGAATACTGCGAAATTAAGATCTTTCTGAGATCCCTTCAATGTTTGATCACTACCTGCAAGTGGAGTGTTACCACCCATCCAAGGCTCGCCATATACAAGAAGTGTAGGATCAACTTCGTTTTTAAGTTCTTCAGTTATTTCAGCCATCGTAGTCGTATCGATAATTCCCATTAGGTCAAAGCGGAAACCATCTACATTATATTCTTCTGCCCAATAACGAACAGAATCTTTAATGAATTTACGAACCATTGGTCGTTCTGTAGCAATTTCATTGCCTACACCAGAACCATTGGAAAACGTGCCATCACTATTTGTGCGATAGTAGTAGCCTGGCACAATGTTATCGAATGGACCATTGTCGATGTCATACGTATGATTGTATACAACATCCATGACAACTCTAATTCCTTTTTCATGAAGCGCTTGAACCATTTGTTTGAATTCTGTAATTCTTGCAGCAGGTTTAGTAGCATCAGATGAATATGAGCCTTCTGGTACATTATAGTTTTGCGGATCATATCCCCAGTTGAACTTTGGATCAGTTGAGTTAGGGTCACCTACTGTTAACTCATTCACTGTTTTGAAATCATAAGCAGGCATTAGATGAAGATGCGTAATACCTAGTTCAGCTAGATGATCCACACCAAGCTTATTGCCAGCTTGATCAACTAGACCATCCTCTGTAAATGCGGCATATTTCCCTTTGTTTTCATCACTAACTTCAGAATCGTCAGCAATGGAGAAGTCACGTACATGTAACTCATACAGGATTGCATCTGTCGGATTAATCATAGTTGGCTTCGTATCATTATTCCAATTCGTAGGATCTGTTGTTTCTAAATCTAGAATTGCTGTTCTTCCACCATTTGCAGAAACTGCTTTCGCATATGGGTCAACTGCGTAATTAACCTCACCATCTGCAAATTCTACTTTATACATATAATATTTTGCAGCAATAGTGTTCGGTTGATTAATAGACCATAGTCCATTGCTACTTTCGGACATTACTAACTCTTGATCACTATTTGTTTGGTCGATTACATCACCCTCGGCATTGTAATCTCCTTCATTATTATATAGCGCTAAAGACACTTTTGTAGCAGTAGGCGCCCATACCTTGAATGTAAGGTCAGTCGATCCGTAAGTTAGCCCAAGATCAGTACCGTTGTAGAAAAATTTATTATCATCTAATATTTTTCTCATCGTTACTTCGGAGCTACGTAGTACAGTATGACGAATCTCATATACATCCTTAACTTCAATCCCATTAGCTGCAGCAGTTAATTGATAAGACTTTGAACCTAACTTTATTGCTGTCGTCGGTACAGTAACATTGTCTGTCACATTGTACAGGCTGAAGTTAGCAATCTCCGCAGCATCTACCTCACTATTTGTCGTAAAATTAATTCTTGTCAATGAATCTGCAAATGCTACTACAACTTTAGGAGAAGTATCTGCATCTTCCGCACTTGTGTAAACCGTTGGATCATTTTGAATCATCCAAAGATCAACGGTACGCTGATCAGTTGGCATTGTTAACACTCGTGGATCTTCTTGCCCGATCCAGATACTAGGTCTTGTGATTATATTCAGCTTATTAGCATATGAGGTAACTGTTGCCGTTACAAAACCTTTGGCATCTAAGCCAGTAAACTCTACTTCCTGACCAGGGATCCCGTCTTCCCAGATCCACATGTCCCAAACATTTTCATCATTCACGTAAAAGTGAATATTGTACGTATTCAAAGTAGTTGGATCATGTTCAGTTCGGAATGTAACGTTTTGTGCTGTCGTTACACCTTCAATCGTACCAGCAGGAATAGTCGCCGTATAAGAAGTGTTGTAAGCTAAGCTATCTTCTATTTCAAACGTTATTGTATCCGTAGAAGTAGTAACATTTGTAGCAATGCCTGCAATACTAGGTAGTGAATCATCTAGTACATTAATATCTTGATTAAACTTGATTGATACTTCCTCAAGATCAATAGATACATCCGTTGCATCGTTACTAGGCGTAGACGAGCAGATTGCGATAGGAATCTCTCCTAGAGAAATTGTATGTGCATCAGAGTAAGTAGATTGGACATTTGGAGCACCAGATTCATTCCATGAAGCAGCAATATGATTAGTTGGAGCTTCTGGAATAACATCAAATGCACCATGGTATTTTCTATCATCATTTCCACCTAAGACAGCGATTGCTGAAACGCTATCTTCTTCTGATAGACCAAGAAGAGCTAAAGGAATTTTGCCTTCAAATCCAGTGCTGACCTTTGCAGCGAAGGAACTACCTTTAAGATCACTCAATGTTGCTATTGGAGTTACTAAATCTGTTCCCGCAAAAACCTCCGCTTTAGCAACTTGATCGTCCCCACTAATTCTATGCATTACATGGTAACTAGGAGCAAGTGCTGTTCCACTAAAGTTAAAAGGATCTCCCCAAGGAGATGCTTTGCTAGCATTGGCATCGCCGCCATTAATAGCTAGTGCAAGATCTAGATATAGACCGTTGTCCCCCCAATTGGCTAATGTCGTACCATCAATCCAATAATATAAATAAGTATCATCATTCGTTATTTTCAAGTTATCAATTCTAAAATCATTATGCCCTTTTGTTGCTGAACTACCTAGTGTCGTAACTGAATTCCAGTGTTCGTCTTTGACACCATCAACCGCTACAATCCCGCAACTAGCATCAGCGGATACAGTAATCGGCAATGTCATTGGCCATAGCGTCATTAATAACGCCACGATTGTGAAAATAGAGATCCATCTCTTCTGTCTTTTTAACATCTCATGCCCTCCAATTTCTAATTTCAGTCTTTTTGTGCAAACGCTTGCACAAAAATGTGGCGTAATTTGCACATATTCTTCAAAATACCGCGCTTTCAGCCTCATTTTCGGAAGTAATACATGTTGTTAATTAGATTTATGCAATCGTTTTCATACCATATGATATTAGAATAGCAATATATTGTCAATCGTTTCATTGTTCGTTATTATATATATTTCATACCACGAACTTGTCCCTCAAGACGTTTTAATCGATTAACTACTTTATCATCATATTTATTTCAATATTATTAGTATAGATAGTCTTAACATAGAAAAAGACTAGTGCCATTCGCTTTAAGTTATGCCTCACCATGTGATGATACGCATAACAAACGATTGAACACTAGTCTATCGTATTTCCCCTACATATTCAGTATATCCTATTCAATTAAGCATCGTAAGTTGTACAGCGCTTATAGCGATATACTTCTTCCTCTAACCATTCTCCCAGTTGGAAGATAGCATCCTCATTTCCTACTTCGCTAATAATCTGCACTCCAATTGGCATACCTGCTTCATCTTTACCAATTGGCAATGTAAGAGATGGAAGTCCCCATACGTTGGCATATGCTATGTATGGCATATATTGCTTATATGTTTTGCGAATTGAGAAAATTTCACTATATAATTTCCCATGCTTTTGGGCTGCTTCATGATATACCGGTATAATAAGTATTTTATTACTGAGATACTCAGTGATTTGCTGATCTCCAATTGCAAGAAGATTGCGAATCTCCGCTAATCTAACTTCCGAAGGTTGGAACATTCGCGCACCTATAAGCGCCCATGACAGATTGGTATGAAAATCTGATTTTTTCGTTACTTTTTCTTTCACAAACTCCCATGTCGGATTTTTCTTCGATCCATCATCACTCAATATTCTCTGAATATGCCTCGCACCATCAATACTCATCAACTCTTGCCAGATGAGCGCAGATTGTTCGAAATGAGGTGGCAATACAGCACGTAATTTATAATCAGCAGTTAGTTTGGCACGTAATTGCTCCATAAGTTGATCAGTTGTTTCATGTAATGGAATGCCTTCTTGTTTATGAGGCATTATAACTTCATAAGCATTAAGATCAACGAATTTACGTTTATTACCTGTCAAAATTTCATTCATAAGCCTGGCATCGCGTACTGATTTGCTCATCGCACCAATTCCTAACATCCGATCTTGTTCCGGAATTGTCACATGTGGAAAATTACCGATTGCACTAACCTGCTTATTGCCAGATTTGAACCCAACAATTCCATTGTTATGACTGGGAAAACGTATAGAACCGCCAATATCTGCGCCTAATCCTACAGCAGCTCCACCAAAAGCAATCAATGCACCTTCTCCACCACTGGACCCACCTACTGAGCGCGAAAGATCCCAAGGATTGTTCGTACGACCATACAACTTATTATCCGTTTCCTGACAGAAACAAAGTGTCGGCGTATTCGTCTTACCAATGATAATTGCACCTTCCTGTTTTAATAAAGCAACTACCTCAGCATCTTCAGGCTCAATATTGTCTTTCCGATGTATTAACCCACCTGTTGTTGCCATTCCTGCAACATGGAAACAGTCTTTAATACTAATCGGGACACCATGCATTCTGCCAACTGGTTCATTATTTTTCAGTTTTAAATCTGCGTCTATCGCTTCTTGTCTGGCGATATCAAAGCGGTCAACGGAAATACAATTCACACTTCTGTTCGCCCGCTCCAAATGCTCAATATAAGTGTTTGTAACTTCTAGTGAACTATATTGTCCATTTCTAATTTTCGTAGCTAATTCAGTTGCATCATCATCCAATATTCGGTTCATGACCATTTCTCCTCCTCAAACTTCTCATATACTTCACAATGTAACTTCTCGTATATGAAAAGTTTTATCGGAAGTAGTACATATCCACATTCATTCGCTATTACTAGTGTACGTGCCTAGTTGTTTTATATTCTAGTCAAAATGACTAAACTACTTTCTTCGATTTATAATTTGTACCTTCAACATTAGCATTAGCCTTCATAAAGTTTAACGCTAGATTGTTAAATTGTTCATGTTGCTCAATATTACATACATGCCCACACTGCTCTAATACATGCATCGTACCATTTTTGTAAATATGAATTCTGTTCCTCAATATAGGAAGAAATACAAAGTCTGCATCCCCCATTATAAATAAAACTGGTGTTGAACTAGTCAACTTCCGATGATCATAGAAGTGATTAACCTCTGTATATAACAACTCATACCACTTAAAAAACTCTTGTTTACCAAGCTTAACCGCTTCATTTACAAATAAAAATCTTGCTTCTCTGTTCCTTTTCCGAGGCATTAGGCACAAAGCAACAATCTTATATAACCACATATACGGCAATAAAGATAAAATCCCACGCAAACTTTTGAAAAATTTCACAATAGGTATATAGAGATATTCAACCGAACCGCCAAGCACTTTTGACTGAATACGATCTGGTGCGATATCTTCAATAACATGAATGACAATTGTCCCAAGCGATAGCCCTAAAAAATGTGCACGATGAATCGCATAGTGGTCAAGTACATGTAATATTTGACGAGATGTTTCATACAATGCATGACTATTATAATCAGGCATATGCAATAATCCTTCCGAGTTTCCACCATGTCCTGGTAAATCTATTAATAATAAATTATAGTTTCTCTTAAATTCTCGAATTTGTTTATACCATATCGCGGAGCTTCCACCAATACCATGTAGTAAAATGATCCATTCTTCTGACGTACTGTGTGAAATAACTCTATGTTTAAGAATAGTCGTCTCCTCTTTCTCTTATTCATTTCTCCTATCATACTAAAATTCGATAGCGTTTACAATTTGCCATATATATACATTCAGTATGTTGTTCCATTGTTCATATGTATGCGATATCGTTATACAAAAAAGTAGCTTTATCCCCAACATGCAGTTGAGATAAAACTACTTTACCATTACCAATTATTTATTTTGATTGAAGCTTTTGAACATCTACAGTGACTACTAATTTCTGTTCACTAGTTCCGCGATATATCCCTTTTACAGGTACGATGTCTGTATAATCCCGACCATGACCTAGTTTGACATAGCGATCATCAAATGCCGTTTTATTCGTCGGGTCAAATGAGTACCAGCCAAGTTCTGGTATATAAGCTTCTACCCAAGCATGCGAAGCTTGCTCAAAATCAGCTGCACCTCCCTGTAGATCACCGACAAAATGATACCCACTTACATAGCGTGCAGGAATCCCTTTAGCTCTGCATATCGCAATCATTAGATGGGCAAAATCTTGGCAAACCCCTCGCTGATTTTCAATCAATTCATAGGCTTTCGTACTAACCGTTGTCGCCTCAGGATCATAGGCAAAGTTCGTATGAATGTGATTACTTAACGATTTAAGCCAATCATATACAGAGTAGACTGGTACTATCTCTTCTGTATTATCATGAACAATTCCTATGCTCGGAACTTCATTCATAAACTGAATGATTTCTTGCGTAGCCTCTGTATAAGTCGTGGGTAGAAGAAATTCTATAAAACGATCAATAATCGCATCAGACTGCAATTGATCCCAAGCTTCCGTTGGCTTAAAGTTTTGCATTTTTCGTTTACTTTCTGGTTGAAAAGATTCAGTTGTCACCACGGTCATAGAAGTACGAATCGTAAGATGTGTATGCGCCTGATTAACCGAAAAGGCATGCACACGATTACCGAAGCTATCCTCATATGCAAATAATGGTGCATTAGGCTCCACTGAAATCGTGTGGTTGTAGCATGATTGTCGTTCATTCGTCACTGGTGTAAGTCTAATCTCATTGACACTGTCCGTAACTGGCTGAGCGTAGTGATAAGTCGTTATGTGGCTGATACGTAGCTTCATGCACTAACCTCCCCAATAAGAAAAAAGGTTTGAGCAAATTCATCACCAATCCACTGACAGGATTGCAATAATTGTGCCGTTAGCTTCTCTTCTTCATCGTTGTATATATCATTCACTTCAAGACAATCTAGTTCTGCTATCATCTTACTTAACTTTCTAACGATTCGATCATGCGCTACCTTTAATGGCTTATCGTATAGCTCCAACGAACGAATATTTAACACTAGTTGATGAAATGCGAAGTGTATAGAGCGTGGGAAGGTCGGGTTCATAATAACAAACTCGAATATTTCAGGTACAGTAATCCGGTCGGCATATTGACGTCTATACGTCTGATACCCACTAACCGACTTCAGTACAGCTTGTAAATAAGAATAACTGTCTGTTTGGAGTGAGTTTGCTTTACATGCATATCCTTCTACCGTGCAAAGAATGCGAAGTGTATTTTCAGATCGTTCCAAATAGCGTCCACACTCAATAAAGTACCATTCATTCTGTCTTGACATTACGGAGTTAATGCAGCCAGCGAACATATTGGTCCAATTTTTGATTTGCCCTAGAAATTGGTGAGGAGACTCATGTAACAAACCATCCGCTTGCTGCTCACGTAACCACAAATAGAAGCTATTCATGACATCCCACATCTCTGTTGGGGCTTGCTCGCGTAGTGTCCGCAAATTGTTCCGTGCATGACTAACACATGATACTAATGAATTCGTGTTGTCGCGATCCAATGTCGCATAGAACAGCACAAGTTGCTCATTGTACTCCTTATAGCTTTGTTCAAACATTGTGCGACTACCTAATGCATCAACAATACGCATCCATTTATCATTATCATTGGAGTGATTACTTCCCTTATTAAATTCATCTTGTTGCAGATGGTAGTAAACATCAATCAGTCTCGCATGATTTTCTACCCGCTCCATATATCTCCCAATCCAAAACAAAGCCTCTGCCGTCCGATTAAGCATAATAATCCCTCCTAAAACTTTTCATGACTACTTGAAACATCTTTTATGCAATGAAAAGTTGCATCGTAAGCGTCAACTAACTTTTCATAACTACTTGAAACATCTTCTATGCAATGAAAAGTTGCATCGTAAGCATCAACTAACTTTTCATAACTACTTGAAACATCTTCTATGCAATGAAAAGTTACATCGTAAGCATCAACTAAACTTTTCATAACTACTTGGAACATCTTCTATGCAATGAAAAGTTGCATCGTAAGCTTACTTGCTGAGTACCCATGTATCCTTCACTCCCCCACCTTGCGAAGAGTTAACAACCAAGGAGCCTTCTACTAGCGCCACCCTCGTTAAACCACCTGGGATAACATGTGACTCCGTTCCTTTCAATACGAACCCACGTAAATCAATGTGCCTCGGAGTCATAATACCATCTTTCATAATAGGCGATCGCGATAAATTCATTGTCGTTTGTGCAACGTATCGATCCGGATTCTCTTTAATTGCTTTTGCAAAATAGTCAATTTCTGATTGACTAGCAGCAGGACCGATTAGCATGCCATAGCCACCCGAGAGTGAAGTTTCTTTCACCACAAGCTCTTTCAAATGATCCAACACATATTCACGCTCTTCTTTGCGACTTAATATATATGTTGGTACATTTCGAATAATCGGCTCCTCATGGAGGTAATAGCGAATCATATCCGGTACATAAGCGTATACCGCCTTATCATCTGCTACTCCTGTTCCTGGTGCATTAGCTATAGCGATATTTCCTGCACGGTAAGCATTCATCAATCCAGGTACGCCAAGGACAGAATTAGCATTGAAAGCAAGTGGGTCAAGATAATCATCATCTATACGTCTATAGATGACGTCTACTTGCTTCAATCCATCAAGATTTCTAATATAGATCTTATGATCTTTGTAGATTAGATCGCGTCCTTCGACAAGATGAATCCCCATTTGCTGTGCTAGATAAGTATGTTCAAAGTATGCTGAATTGAATGCTCCTGGACTTAACAACGCAATAACTGGATCTTTCTTACCATTAGGTGAGATACTGCGGAGTGAGCTAAGAAATGCATTTAGACTTCGTTCAATATCGACAACCGAATTTTTCAAGTATAGATCATGGAATAATTCTCTCATTAATGCTCTACCTTTGAACAAGTAAGAGAAACCTGATGGTGAACGTAAATTATCCTCGAGTACAAAATACTCTCCTTTTTCATCACGGATGAGATCAATACCTGATGAAGTAATATATACTCCACCAGGAACATCTATTCCAACCATTTCAGGACGATAATACGTATTGGATACAACTAATCGACGTGGCATAATACCATCTTTTATAATGTTCATATCGTGATATATATCGTGAATAAATGCATTTAATGCCTGCACTCTTTGACGTAATCCTCGATCTACAACATCCCACTCCGCCTTTGCAATAACTCTAGGAATATAATCAAATGGAATCGTTCTCTCAAGAGGTTCATTCTGATCAGCTTGATACAGTGTAAAAGTAATTCCTTCCTCAACCATTCTTTGTTGCAGTGCTTGCTGTCTAGCAGCTTGATTGGTTAAGCTCATACTTGAGAATTGCTCAAAAATAGATTTGTAATGTGATCTTACTTGCCCATTACTTTCGAACATCTCATCATAAAAAGATTTAGCATCATATGAAAACTGATCTTTCTTTTTGGCCATAGACATATCGACCACCTCCTGAAGTTTCCAACCTGAACGATTCTATTCATGTAAGTTTAACGTCATTTAACTTAACACAATATTCAGATTATTTATATACTCACCTAGATTTTACTACTTTCAACCAAAGTATGTCAACTAATCTCACTTTATTCCTATTGAACTCCGAATGTTCCAACCATTTTTCAAAAAAATGTTCGTTTTAACGCTTACATCGTCAATTTCCCTAACATGAACTAAATAGAAGTTCTATATTGTAATAATATTCCACAGCATTCATTTCGAGTCATCATTCCAAGACTGTTCCAAATATCTTTTGTGAATAATAATTGTCATATTGGGCAACATACTTTAACAAAATAGAATTTCTATATAATGGAGGATAATATGAAAAAAATATTAATCGGACTCACTTTTCTTATGATGTGTCTGAATCTAAATGCAACTATCGTCAGTGCGAAGGTTAAAGAAATTACCGTTTCTATTATTAATACCGAAGGAAAGAAAATAGGGACAGCTAGTCTTGTTCAAGATGACGAGAACGTTAGAATCCATGTGCAAGCTGAAAAATTAACTCCTGGAGTTCATGGTATCCATATTCATGAAAATGGACAATGTGATCCACCTGACTTCAAATCTGCAGGAGGGCACTTTAATCCAATCAATCATCAACATGGATTCAACAATGAAAAAGGTTTTCATAATGGCGATTTACCTAATATAGAAGTATCCAACGATGGCACAATCGATGTGGAACTCGTTACTAGCGTTGTTACATTGAAAAAGGGCGAAGCCAACTCACTACTTAAAAAGAAAGGAACTTCAATTGTTATACACGCTGACGCAGATGACTATGTTACCGATCCAGCTGGTAATTCTGGAGCTCGTATTGCGTGTGGAGTCATTAAGTAATTAAATTTCCTCGTTATTATATAAATGCAAATGGCCCGCAACCGATGAATTGGTTACGGGCTATTCGAGTTAATAAAGCAAATATTTAAGATATTTTTATTATAATGATTTTTGTGCATAATTTTCCTTATTTACATATTGATTCGCAATCTAGCTGTAGTACAATAGCAATGTAACTTTTTAATAGATTTAATCGTCTTATATGTTATCTGTTTCTTATTTATTTACTTAGTTATTTATAAACATTCATATTAATGGAGGAAGACCGTTGAGAAAGTACAGATTTATCATTATCATACTAGTTTTTTTCGTAGGAATTTCAGCCACAGTAGCGTATAAGTATTTCCAAGGACATGATGAAGGTGTCGTCGTCTTAATGTACCATGATTTTGGTTACAGCAATGATCCGAAAATCATTAATGCCGAAGTGTTTGAAGAGCAAATGGCAGCGTTAGCTACTTCCGATTATGATGTCATATCAATGGATCAGTATATTGATTACATGGAAGGTAATCTAGAACTAGAGAAGAAATCAGTACTCATTACTTTTGATGATGGTTACGAGGATTATTATAGTATCGCATATCCTATACTAAAAAAACATAACCTGCCTGCTACTAACTTTATTATTGTAAAACTAACAGACGAACCTAATGAACGAGCACTTCCACATCTAACTTGGGATCAAATGCGAGAGATGGAGCAATATGGCCAAAGCTTCTATAGCCATACGTATAATCATCATCTCTATCTTGATCCGGGTGAGAATGATCACGCAGCTTTAACTAGTTTAAAAGTAAACGAAACGGAAGAACAATATATCGGTCGTATAAAAAGCGATCTATCCGCTGCTCATAAGTTACTCGTTAAAGAATTAGGGGAACAACCCAATATTGTTGCATTCCCTTACGGACGTTACGATGATAAACTACTCAAAATAACAAAAGAACTTGGTATTGATCACACGTTCAATATTAAAAAAGGCATCAATCAATCTAAAGGTACTAAACAAGAGAAAACAGCGGTATACCATCGGGTTAATGCTGGCTTATCTAAAATTAGTGGTGAAGATCTACTAAAACTTATTAAGAGACAATAAGTTTCGGATAATATCGTATAAAAAAGTTACATTCGGTTCTTATACATTCATTGTACATAAAAGGCTGTTATCTAGTAGCAAACAACTACTAGATAACAGCCTTTTGATATATCCGAGAAGTATTAATTGCATCCTAACAAGTAATATAACAATATGTTATCCGCCGAATTGAGCGAGATGCAAACGACGATATACACCATCTTGGTTAATAAGTGCCTCATGACTACCTTGCTCAGTTATTCCTTCTTCCGTCACAACAACTATGCGATCTGCATCCTTAATGGTCGCTAATCTATGGGCAATTATAAGTGTCGTTCTACCTTTGGATAATTCCGCCAATGATTCTTGTATCGCTAATTCCGTTTCCGTATCTAGCGCTGAAGTAGCTTCATCTAATATTAATATCGGTGGATTTTTGAGGAACATGCGAGCAATGGCTAATCTTTGCTTCTGACCACCTGAAAGCTTCACTCCACGTTCACCAATAATAGTATCTAATCCATCCGTTTGCCCTTCAATCAATTGTTCTAGCTTAGCACGTCGCGCTGCTTCCCATACTGCCTCATCATCAGCATCTAATTGACCATACTTAATATTTTCACGGATCGTACCTGAAAATAAAAATACGTCTTGTTGCACAATTCCGATTTGTTTGCGCAAAGAGTCTTGTGTAAACTGACGAATGTCTATTCCATCGATGCAAATTGAACCATTATCTACATCATAGAATCTCGGAAGTAAACTGCAGATTGTCGTTTTCCCTGCACCAGATGGTCCAACAAAAGCAATCGTCTCTCCCTTAGCAATCGTTAAATCGATATGATTAAGTATAGTTTGCTTCGCATCGTAACCAAATGACACATCTTTGAATTCAATTTTCTCGTTCATCTTGTCCAATATAATAGCATTAGGTGCATCTGCTACATCGGGATTCGTATCTAATAGTTCGATAAATCGTTTAAATCCTGCTATACCTTGCGGGTAACTCTCGATAATGGCATTAATTTTTTCAATAGGTTTGAAAAATACATTCGTTAACAGAATAAATGCAACAAAATCACCATTTGTCATTTCTCCTTTAATAACAAACCAAGTTCCAAATACCATTACAAATAAAGTCACTAATCTCATCATCATATAACTGATTGAACTATTTTTGGCGATAAGCTTGTACGACAATAATTTTGTCAATCGAAAACGATTATTGTTCACTTCAAATTGTTCTTCTTCAAATTTCTCATTAGAGAAAGCTTTTACTACTCGAATACCACCTACGTTTTCTTCAATTCGCGCATTGAAGTCACCAATATCACTATAAAGCTGGTGAATAGCTTTCGTCATTTTCTTATTGAAATAGATCACGACAACAATAATAAATGGCACAATCACAAAAGTAAGTAATGCTAATTTCCAATTAAAAAAGAGCATAAGAATAAACGCACCAAGTAATGTCATCACCGCGATAAACAAATCCTCAGGCCCATGATGGGCAACTTCACCAATCATGTTCATATCATTCGTCAATCTTCCAATAAGATGACCTGTCTTCGTATTGTCGAAAAAGCGAAACGATAATTTCTGAATATGGGCAAATAACTTTTTTCTCATATCCGTTTCGATACTAATACCAAGAACATGACCCCAATAATTTACGATATAAAGCAAAAATGTATTAAGCGCATAAAGTGCTAATAACGCAGCAGAAGCCCCTACAATAAGACTCCAATTTTCATTGGGCAATAATTGATCAATAAATAGATGAACCGCTATCGGAAACGCTAACTCTAGTAAACCAGCAATAACCGCACATCCAAAATCAATTATAAATAGACGGCTATAAGGCTTATAGTAACTGAAAAATCGTCTAATCATCTAGTACCTCTTTCCCTTCACATCATTACTAATAACACAGTATAGAACAATATTTATTTCCGTGCAATCCACTCCTTAGAAATTAATTATCATGAAGTCTAATAGGTTTCACCTTAAATGACAGCAACATTCCGACCAAATATTGTACTTTATTTCGAATTAACTTAATTACAACGCAACTATTGCACACATTGCGTCGTCATACTGTAAGGATGAAGAAAAATTGGAAAATTTATTTAATTTGTATTCTGATGAAGAAGGAGTGAAAGTATGAAACAATCCCTCAAAGCTAGCACAACGCGGTTAGTATTACTCTCAATCATATTATTAATGTTTACCAGCACATCTAGCTGGTTGAATCCTCATGTAGCTATTGCTGAAAATAATAATGAAATATCAGGAAAAAACAAGATTGTACTTACGATGGGGAGTAAAGATATTACCTTTAATGGTGAGAAGACAACCTCTACAGTACCTATTACTGTTGTTAAAGGTACATCTTACATCCCGTTCAAAACTATTGCCACATTATACGGTTTCAAAGTGAGTTATGATTCAAAGTCGAAATCTTCTGTTGCATCTAATAAAAGCAATAAGATTACATTCAAGCAAGGATCCGATGAGGCTACAGTAAACGATCGCACATATTACTCTGGAGCTCCCTACACGAAAGAGGGTAACCTAATGGTGTCTATTCTTACTTGGACAGAGATGACACGTAGTAGTATATCAGTGAAAGAAAAAACGATAACACTTAAGTGGGACACAGCACCACAAGCTTATTTCAATGTTAATGAATACAAGATCTATGCTGGTCAAACAAAAGTTACCATCACTGACAACTCATCAAGCTTGTACGGTTTTGACATTGTAGATGAAGAATGGATTGGGAAACAAACGATCTACAATATACCAGGAAGTTACGAAATTACTCGTAGAGTGAAGGATGAACGCGGTGTATGGAGCAATCCATATACAGTGTATATACAGGTCCATTTACCTAATGAAGCACCTATCGCAGCTTTCACAACGGATAAAACCATTTATAAAATAGGTGAGCCTGTTATATATACGAATAAAAGCAAGGACGATCATTGGATTGAATATACCAGATGGACTGGTAAGGAGGCCGCTTTCTTTACTCCTGGTAAAAAAACTATTACTTTAACCGTTCTAGATGAAGAAGGTCTTACTTCCACGATTAGTAAAGAAATTACAGTACTAGATGAAGTGATGTATACGAAAAATCAATTCTATCTGAATTTCACAACTATCGGTGAAAAGTTCCCTATCGATTCTAGTGTTGCTTTAGGCATCGCTGCAACTCCTTATACGATAACACCAGAAGATGTTACGATTGTACGTGCGAATAGTCCAGGGCTTGTTATGGGGCCAGCAATTGACTATACAGATACTCTTAGTGGAAGAGTACGGTTTAATGTTCACAAGCAAAATGGTGCAAAACAAGATCTTGAGTTGCATCTCATGGTAACGAATGAAAATACCGAAACTGTTTATATCGATAAAAGTTATTACGCCGGGGCCGGTCCTACATCGACTGTAACATTAGGTGGTAAACTAGCTACACAATTCTATCTACAACAAATAATCGATAAGTTACCTGCAACTCAGATAGCACTTTTACCTGGAAAAAGTTACGAACTTATAGGCGCTGGAAATAGTGCAATGCATACGAATCAATCGATGTCCTTTTTCGCAGAATATACGATACCTGAGGATCTTCCTTTGAAATTTACATTAATGGTTACTGAAAAACGCACAGATGAACTCGCTGCACTTAGAACCTTACAACAAAGTTCAAATAATACAAAACAAGTTCGAGGTACATTTGAAAATGGTAACCGCACGATTACAACAAATAAAGTTCTAGGAGCAAAAGGTTCTGACAAACTAATATTTGGTGACAAAGGTGTCAAAGCTTATGATCAGATGCTACAAGGAGTTGACGCTGTTACAGGTAAGGCAGTAACTAATTCGGATAATGGCGGAGTTTTATACAAGTTACAGCTAGAAGTTGCACCAAATACTGCAGTTATCTTGAATCCTCGAGGCGGTAAATATGGTGGTGCCTTTCTCGTTAACAATGAAATAGTAGAAGTAACGCCAAAAAACAGTGATTTAGTAGGTCCTACAGAAGCAAGTATTCTGCACCGTACCGGTAATAAGCAAGAAACAGTAAATGTAATGTTCATGGCGCCACCTGGAAGTAATATGCCACTTAATCTTCTATTCCTTCCTATCCCTTCATTACCAAACAGTTAATCTACTAAAACAAACAATATGAGCCTCGATGGTTAGCTTTAGCTAATCTTCGAGGCTCGTATTGTTTTAAAAGTATAATTAAAGCTCTCCTTACTCTATTGAACTATGTGATAATTTGCATTGGTATTATCGAAATAATATTTTCTAATTATGTTATAGGCAATAATAATGTTCTATATATGACTGCTTTGCCATTGTTCATCGATGTTTAACGAATATTATACTTTACTACTAAAATTTATGAATTAAACCGCAACTATTTGTTTGTTAATGGCGTTATACTTTATGGATGAAAAATTTGGTAGATAGATATATTATGCTAGACCAACACAAAGGAGAAACTATATGAGAAAATTCCTCAAAGCAATGACAACACGACTAGCACTACTCGGCATCATATCACTAATGTTAACAGGTGCTACAAGTTGGTTAAATCCACAAGTAGTTAATGCAAATAGTAATTTTGCAGTTACCGGAAAAGACAAGATTGTATTCACGATGGATAGTAAAGTAATAACTTTTAATGGTACTAAGAGTACGACTGACGTACCTATATCTGTTGTTAAAGGTGTATCTTATATCCAGTTCAAAACAATTGCCAAATTATACGGTTTCAACGTAAGTTACGATTCATCAACGAAATCTTCTGTAGCTTCACTTAAAAACAACAAGATCTCATTCAAACAAGATTCTTCTATTGTTAACTTTAACGGTAAAAATATTAAAGCTACAGGAGCGACATACACAAAGAGTGGCAACTTAATGGTACCTATTAGAGCTTGGGCTGATATGACTGGTAGCACAATATCAGTAAAGGGAAAACAAGTTATTCTAGACTGGAACTCTGCACCTTTAGCTACTTTTGTAGTTAATGAAAAGAAAATTTTCGCTGGTGAAACGACTATTACAACTACTGATCGTTCCTCGAGCAAATTAGGCTTTGCTATCGTAGCTGAGGAATGGACCGGTAAACAAGCGATTTATAATGCACCTGGGCAATATAAAATTACGCATAAAGTTAAAGATGAACGCGGCGTTTGGAGTGATCCTTTCACTGTAACAATCTCTGTATTAAAAGCTAATGAAGCTCCTATCGCAGCTTTCACCACGGATAAAGATACATATAAATTAGGCGAGCCTGTCGTATATACGAATAAAAGTACGGACGATGTAGGGATTACTCGCAACACATGGACTGGAAACGAGCCTACATTCTTCACTCCAGGTAAATATACAATTACGTTAACTGTTTTAGATGCTGGTGGTCTCACTTCCACGACTAGTAAAGAAATTACAGTGTTAGATGAAGTATTGTATACAAAAGATCAATTCTATCTAAATTTCACTAAAATCGGTAACAAGTTCCCTATCGAGACTAGTCTCGCTTTAGAAATCGCTGCTAGTCCATACTCGATTGCTCCAGAAGATATTACAATTACACGTACGAATAGTCCTGAAAAACTATTGGGTCCTGCTATTGATTATACGGATACACTTAGCGGAAAAGTTAGATTTAATGTACACAAGCAAAATGGCGCTCAACAAGAGCTTGAATTACATCTTATCGTAACAAATGAAAATTCCGAAACTGCTTATATCGATGTTAATAATTACGCCGCAGCTGGACCAGCAACTTATGTAACGACAAGCGGTAAAACAGCCGTTAAACGCTATCTCCAACAATTATTAGATAATGAGCCTGCCCAGCAAATTGCACTTCTACCAGGACAATCTTATGATCTTTTTGATGATGGATCAAAACCATTAAAAACGAATCAAACTAGAACTATTTTCGCAGAATATACAGTACCTGAGGATCTACCATTGAAATTCACATTAATAGTTACCGAAAAAGATGCTGATCCAATTGCTGTACTTCCTACATTGCAACAAAGTGAGCATGATACGAAGCATGTTCGTGGTACTTTCGCCCATGGTAACCGTATGATTACAGCAGATAAAGTGCTAGGAGCAAATGGTGCTGACAAACTAATTTTAGGTGACAAAGGTGAAAAGGCTTATGATCAGTTACTACAAGGAATTGACGCTATTACAGGTGAAGCTGTAACGAACTGGGGTAATGGCGGAGTATTATACAAACTTCAGCTAGAAGTTGCTCCAAATACTGCAATTGTCTTGAACCCTCGCGGTGGACATTACGGCGGTTCCTTTATCGTTAACGATAAGGTTGTAGAACTTCTAAGCAATAGCATTATCCAAGGACCGTCAGAAGCTGGTTTCTTACACCGAACTGGTAATAAACAAGAGTCTGTAACTTTAATGTTCTTAGTATCACCAGGCAGTAATATGCCACTTAATCTTCTATTCTTGCCTTTGCCATCATTAACAACTACTGAAACTACTGAGACTACTGAACCAACAACAACTGAGACTACTGAGACTACTGAACCTACAACGACAGAGACAACTCAAGAGTAATCAACTTCAAGAAACCTATATTGGAATGATAAATAAGAGCCTCTGTAGTTTGCGAAAGCAAATCACTGAGGCTCTTATTGTTTTTCTGCATTATATTCTTTTTATCACTTCTTCGAAATTCCGCACCTTTCGTTCATACTATCTCATTACATAAAAAGATCTTTTTTTGCAAATGATACAAAGAACGAAAGGTGGTATATCATGAAAAAGTGGTCATTATCGCTACTAGCTTTTCTATGTTTAATTTTATTAACAGCCTTTGAAACCATTGATCGAAAAGATCGTGCTTACTATGAGAAAACAGGATATATTATTTGGGAAGTAAAAACAGATCAGAAGAAAATTGCTCTTACTTTTGATGATGGTCCTGATCAGAATTCGACAACAGAGATATTAGATCTATTAGAACAATACGGAGTAAAGGCTACTTTTTTTGTCGTTGGTAACAAAGTAAGAAACAATCCTGAACTGGTCCGTCGAGAATACAATGAGGGGCATGAAATCGGTAATCATACATACAAACATCTCCACATGAGTCGACAAGTTAGCTTAGATGCTATCCAAGAAGAAATCGTTCAAACAGGAAATGAAATTAAGAACATTACCGGACAGTACCCTAAACTATTCCGTCCCCCTGGAGGTGTATATACAGAGAACAGCGTACAATTAGTTCAGCAGCTTGGCTATAAAACCATTCTTTGGTCCTGGCATCAAGATACAAATGATTGGAGACATCCAGGAACGCAAAAAATTATTAATAAAGTATTAACGAATGCCAGAAATGGCGATATCGTCTTAATGCATGATTTCAATCCTGGTACGAAGCAAACCGTTAATGCACTTAAAATTATTTTGCCTGCTTTAATTGAACGGGGATTCGAGCTCGTAACCGTATCAGAATTATTGAATAGTGCAGAAACAGAGTTACAGTTTCCGGATGAATTAAAGTAAGATGCTTCTCATTGCTAACAACTATTATTAATAATGCACCCCATAGAACATTATCGGATCATTCCAATAATTATTCTATGGGGTGCATTTCATTTTGAATGAGGGAGTTAACGTTACAATTCTATTTTCTTGTTCATAAGATACGTCATCGCAAATAACGCTAACAACATCAATATAACATCATAAGCTATTTCACCAGATAACCCCATTAATTTATCTCCTGGTGTTAGCAACTTAAATCCTGCTTCTCCAGTTGTCAGCTCTATTCCCGCACTAACACCAGCACCAAAGAGTAACTCAGAAATATAACCAGTTAATGCTACAATAATAATGAACGCCGTTATACCAATCCATACACGATTTTTCGTCTTAAAGCAGGCAGCAATTGCAATTGCAAGCATAATAAATACTAGTATACTTACTGCAAACCATATACCTGAGACAAAAGTGAAAATGACTAGTGAAGGACTATCAAAGAAATTACGAATAAGTTCCATATCGACAAATGATATCTTCGGAAGTAGAATCAAATTAACTATAACAATTAGAGCTGTCATTATCAGAACATAGATAATCTGTAATAACACTAATGCTCCTATTTCTTTAATTGGTGCGACAGGCAACAATCTTCGATTATATGATTTCAAATTGATATTGTACGTACTACAAATTTGCGTGAACAGAATTAAGGCTCCAATAGAAAAGACAAAAACACTTAATCCTAGTATTAAACCGTCAATATTTTCCCAGTAGCTATCGGCAATAATTAATGCTGCTTGCAATAGAAGAAGTACGGTGATCGTCGCATAGAAAATAGTACTGTTTCGTAACCAATTATACTTAAACAGTTTTAACATTCTGCGTACACCTCCTTGAACAGTTCATCAATACTTTTCTTCTTATTGATGCGAATGTTCTCAACTTCATCTTGCAATAAAAGCTTACCGTTCTTCACAAGAATCACTTCATCAAATATCCGTTCAATATCTTGGAGTAAGTGCGTAGAAACAATAATACTGCTCTCTTCATTATAATATTCTACAATTGCATCTAATATTTTTCCTCTTGCAACAGGATCAACGCCGCCAATTGGTTCATCTAGCATATACAACTTTGCATTGCGAGAAAGTGTTAATGTCAATTGCAAACGTTCTTTCATCCCTTTGGATAATGTGTTTACACGATCTTGATTATTCAATTTCATAAACTCTAACATGTCTTTTGCTTTAGAAGAATCAAAATCAGCATAGTTATCTTGGTAAAAAGCAATCGCATCTTTTACCCTCATCCATTCATCTGTAAGCGTACTGTCAGGCATGAAAGAAGTGATCGCCTTCGTTTTAATACCAACACCTGTGCCATCAATGAGGACTTGACCTGAAGAAGGATGAGTAATTCCTGCAGCCATCTTCATCATTGTACTTTTCCCACTACCATTACTACCGAGAAGTCCAACAATTTTCCCAGGTTGTATTTGAAAAGAAACATGATCTACGGCCGACTTCGCTCCATATTTCTTCACGACATCACGAAACTCTAATAAAGGTTTCATTAGTACCTCTCTCCTATTCTTCTTTGGATTCATCCACTGCATGGGTTACAATTTTAACAATATCGTCCTTATCAAAACCCAGTTCTTGCATTCCTTGAATGAAATGATCTAAAAGATCTCCCGCCATATCTTTTTTGATCTCCATAATCTTCGTCTCCTCACTCGTTACATATCTTCCTAATCCACGTCTCGTCTCAACAATCAGCTCTCGTTCAAGTTCTTGAAATGTTCGTTGGATCGTATTCGGGTTAATTTGCAACTCAGAAGCCAATTCACGAACAGACAATATTTTATCACCTGGTTTCAGATGTCCAGTAATAATTTGCTTCTTAATATAATTCATAATTTGAATGTAAATGGGTAGATTATTATCAAATTCGATTGCCATATATCGCGCACTCCCTTCTCCGCTTATAGAATGCCATCATTGATTAGATATCGCGTTTGTTGAATACCGCGAATGAAATAGTTAGAAACAGAGCAATATACAATACAATCATGATGCTTGAAAAACCGATTGTCATACCTTCCATAGGTGCTCCACCATTATCATAAGCTGATAAATCTGTATTTAGAAATAACGTATACTTAGCCCATTCATATCGGGATAATAACATAACGAAAATACCTTCTACGAAGTTGAGTACTAGACCAATACCGATCGTAGCACCCATCGATCTTGTTAAGACCCCAAACATAAACATCAGCGTTGCATATACAACCGTGTATAGTAATGTATTGCCGATATTCTTCACAACAAGAGTTATAGAAAGGTTGGACGTATCAAGTAGCAATACACCCATAACTAATGCAATGATTGAAGTAAACAGCATTAGTGCAATGATATACAAAATTAATGTGACATATTTTGAGGCAAGAATAGTAGAGCGTGAATGTGCACGTATTAATAGAAACTTAATCGTACCAAGTTGATGCTCTATCGTTACAATACTTGCCGTAAAGATAATAGCAATCAATACAAATATTGAGCCAAATCCATCTAGACCTAATATGAGATTCACATAATCAGTTGCTCCCATATTTTCACGTAATACCGTCTGATTAATGATAATCGCAGCTGCGATTGCCATAATTGCCATAATTGCATAAGCGATGAAAAAGCTTTTTTTCTTATAAAGCTTCTGCGATTCATTTTGTACCAATTTCAAGAAATTAGACAATTTGGCCACCTCCAGTCCATTTCAAGAATTCATCTTCAAGCGTTTGTTTTTCTTCAATAATCCGATATATTCCGACGCCTTGCCCACTTAGAGCAGCTACGATACTTGGGACATCTTCATTTTTAGTTTGTACAATTACACTTCGTGTCTCCGTATTAACATTTATTACGTTAACTGATGGTAAATTATGAATCGTTGAAGCAGCTAATTCGGCATTATCGACAATAAACATAAGCTTAACACCTTCATTACTTGTAATGTTACTAGCGCTATCGACTAGTAATTGCTCTGTTACAAATTTCCCTTGCTGAATAACTACGACACGACTACACATAAGCTCCATCTCAGATAGCAGATGGCTAGATACGAGAATTGCGATGCCTTCGACAGTTGCAATCTTCTTCAAATAATCACGCATCTCACGAATACCTGCTGGATCAAGACCATTCGTTGGTTCATCAAGTATAAGGATACTTGGATTATGCAGTAATGCTTGTGCAATCCCTAGCCTTTGACGCATCCCTAGTGAATATGCTTTTACTTTCTTGTTCATCGCGTCTGTTAGACCAACTAACTTAACGACCTGCTGCATTCTTTCTTCGGTAACACCTTCAGACATTCTTTGGTATTGCTTCAAATTATCTAATCCAGTCATGAATGAATAGAACTCTGGATTTTCAACAATTGCACCAACATGTCTAATCGCTTCTGTAAATTGACTGCGAATACTTTTTCCTTGAATGAATACATCTCCACTGGTCATTTTAATCAAACCAACGATCATTCGAATCGTCGTCGTTTTACCTGCACCATTCGGACCAAGCAATCCTACAATTTCACCTTTACGAACTTGAAAACTTAACTTATCGACTAATGTTTGTTGACCAATTTTCTTAGTTAATTGATCTAACGATAAAATAATATTATCTTTGTTATTTGGACTCTGACTCACAATATACCACCTCTCGTGTACCACTGTATGAGTTAAATAGTACACTAGTATTTCTCGTTTGTAAATAGACATAACAAAAAAACCACCTCTTTTTGTAAGAAGTGGTTTTACGCGAGATTATTTAGGGGGATATTAATAAGAATTAATGCGGTATATCACTCTTCTTCATAATATTTCAACGTAGCTTGCAATGCAGCGCCAGCAGGTAACACATAACCGTGCCATAGTAGAACAGATTCTAATGCTCCGAGTGTCAATAGCACATTTCGCTTGCTACAGCTATAACCCATCGTACCTATCCGCCAAATATGACCTTTCAATGGTCCAAAGGAGCTGGAAATCTCAATACCAAAATGTTCAAGTAACATGGAACGTACAGATTCACCGTCAATGCCACTTGGAATTGTAATACAAGTTACCATCGGCATTTTACATGTTGGGTCACCAAACAATTGTAGTCCCATCGCTTCAAGACCAACCATTAGTGCAGCTTCATGACGACGATGACGAGCATAACGTTCTTCAAGACCTTCCTGTAATATCACTCTTAATCCTTCACGTAGCGCATAGATCATCGAAGTGGACTCGGTATGATGATTCAGTCTTGCTGGACCCCAATAATCTTGCAATTGACTTATGTCCAGATAATTACTTTGTATTGGCACCGACTTGTTATCGTAGCTAGCAAGATCGTCGACATCCAGTAAACCTTGCTCGATCCTCTTGCGTCGAAGTAATCTTATTTCCGCGCGTTTATTGTAAGTAATGGGAGCAAGACCTGAAGGAACTGATAAACATTTCTGCGTGCCTCCAATGATGGCATCAATTAACCATTCATCAGTCTCCACAGCTGTACCACCAATTGTAGCTACCGCATCAACGACAAGTAACGCATCAATCTCACGGCATGCCTCACCAATACCTACTAGTGGTTGCATTCGCCCAGTAGACGTCTCCCCATGAACGATTGCTACAAGCTTCGGACGATGCGTAAAGATAGCTTCTGTAATCTCTGCAACATCGAATACCTTTCCCCATTCTTGCTCCATCGTCACAATTTTCGCACCGCAGCGACGAGCAATTTCAACGAGCAAATGACCAAATCGCCCATAGATTGGGACTAATACTTTATCCCCCGGCTCTATTAAACTAACTAGAACTGCTTCAATACCAGAGCGAGAGGTGCCATCTACTGGATAAGCCCATTCATGGGATGTAGCGAACAACTCCCTTAACATTTCCATCGTTTCATTCATTAGATTCGTAAACTCAGGATCAAACTGACCAAGCACAGGGTACGACATTGCTCTTAATACTCTAGGGTCCGCTTCTACTGGACCAGGGGTCATAATTATTCGCGGAGATGGAGATAGCTCCTTATATTGCTTCATGTTATGTCCTCCTCATAACCCAATTTATACAATAACTTCGTTAGTACTAATATACCAATAGCTAATTCTCTAGGAGCTGTATACTCATCAGGCGAATGAGATACTCCACCTTTACTCGGCACGAACAATAGTGCTGTTGGGCAGCAATGTTTAAACATTTGCCCATCATGTCCCGCTCCACTTACCATCCGTTTGGAAGGTATATTCAGATCTTCGCATATCTGATCGAGCTCTCGCTTCAGAGTATCATCCATTGGGACCGGTTCTTCTTGAAACCATTCTTCATAACTAAAGTCTAGCCCTCTGTCCATCGCAACTTGTGCAAAAGCTTCTCTCATCCAGTGGCAGAAATGATTCAATTTCTCTTCTTCTGAATGACGAGCGTCTACAGTAAACTCCACTTTACCTGGTACGACATTGGCAACATTAGGCACTACTTGAAGGCTTCCAACCGTAGCTACTAACGGAGCACCTAATCGCACTGCTTCTTGATGTAGCTTACCTATCATTACACTCGTTCCTTGCAACGCATCTTTACGCATATGCATAGGCGTTGTACCTGCATGATTGGATTCACCACCAATCGTGAATTTCAAGCGGCGTTGTCCGACAATAGCATCTACAATACCTAACGACAACCCTTCTTTTTCTAGCACCGCGCCTTGTTCAATATGAACCTCGATGTAAGCAGCAATATCATGCCGCCTCGCGACTACTCCAGTTCCTCTCCCAAAACCACAACTTTCCATTGCTTCTTGGAAACCAATCTCTTCTTGGTCGACAAGTGAAGCGATTTGCTCAAAACTCCGCTTACCAACAATACTACCTGATCCCCAATAAGCTAATGGGAATCTACTTCCTTCCTCCTCGCATAATGAGACAACTTCTAAACTACGCTTCGGTCTACCAAATTCACGATTCAAATAGTTAATCGCTAGCAGTCCTGCTACGATGCCATAAGCGCCATCATATTTGCCCCCTTGGACTACTGTATCAATATGAGAACCAGTTATAATAGAGGGTGCATACTCATGCGTACCCTGTAATTTTCCAAATAAATTACCAACCTCATCAAATGATGGAATCATTCCCATACTTACAATACTTTGCTCCAATGCTCGCTGAGCTTCTAACCATTCTTTTGAATACAACAATCTCGTCACACCAAGTTCTTCACCATGAGAATACAAAGCTAGCCGATCTAGCCACTTCGTTACTTCAGTCTCAAAATAGTCTAGTATCGCTTCCTGCTTTGCGGTATCCATCAACAGTCCCAATTCCATAGGATTCAACTCCCTTATACGCCAGCATTTCCTTGATGGACCCATTGTCCTTTCCTATCAATAGAAAGCCCTGCCGCTTCGTCATACACTTTGCTTCCTCTTACATATGTTGCAACAATTTTACAGTGCATCTCCTCGCCGATATAAGGGCTATGCTTATGCTTATGCAGTAAATGTTCTCGCTCTAACGTATACGTACGATTAAGATCAATCAACGCTAGATCTGCATCTACTCCAATTCGTATTTCCCCTTTTTGACCTAGCAAACCGAATCGCTTAGCAGGACCGTAACTTAACATATTAGCTAATGATGGCAATGTTATTCCACGCTTTACATGACCCTCTCCCACTATAATTTCAAGCGAACTTTGCGCACCTGCAATACCACCCCATACGTCAAAGAAATGATCGCCAAGTTTCAGTTCTTCTGGGCAAGGTGAATGATCAGAAGCAATAATATCTATTTGACCTGCGGCTACAGCATCCCATAACTTCTCTTGCACTTCTTTACTACGAAGCGGCGGGGCGCATTTGGCTATAGCACCTTTCTCCTCCATCGAAACCGAAGTCAACTTTAAATAGTGAGGACAAGTTTCTATCGTTACATTCATACCTCGTGCTTTCGCTTCCGTAATGACTTGAACTCCCGCGTCGCTACTAATATGTACAAAATGTAGCGCACAGCCTGTCTGCTCCGCATAAAATAAAGCACGATTAATAGCTTCTAACTCTGCTAGAATCGGTCGAGAAACTACATAATCCTTCACTGTATTCCTTCCAGCAGCTAACAATTCTTTGCCTAATCGAGAGACAATCGGCTCACTTTCTGCATGAAGAGCAAGTACTTTACCTACTGTAGCAATTCGTTTCATTCCTTCGTACAGCGTATAATCATCAACCTCACGAAATGCATCTTCACTCGGATCACCAGGTGACGACATAAACGCTTTGAAACCAATGACGCCCGCTTCATGAAGTGGTACAATCTGATCCAACTTACCAGGGACGAGACCTCCCCATAAGGCGTAGTCTACACTTGACTTTCCTTCAGCTACTTCAAGTTTTTGCTTTAATGCCTCGAGCGTAACGGTTGGAGGTATACCGTTGAGCGGCATATCAATATATGTCGTGCAACCTCCAGCAGCTAGTGCTGCTGAACCCGTCTCAAAACCTTCCCAACTACCAAGACCCGGTTCATTCAAATGTACGTGGGCATCTATCATTCCTGGCATAATGATTAGCCCAGACGCATCGATTACTGATGCGAATTCCACATTCGAACTATTGCCAATTCCAACAATTACCCCATTACGAATCGCGATGTCTGCTACAATCACTTCATCTTTAAGTACGACCTTTCCATTTCTAATAACTGTATCTACCGCTTCGATATGCATCTTGCCACCACCTTATCGTATTTTCAATGAAGAGCCGCTAACCAAAGGGGCTGCGGCTCTTTAATGGACTCTAGTTTATTGGAATTCAGACTTAATTAAACTGGAATCTACTTCTTTCAATAAACTTAAATCATGATAAGTTAGAGGAGCTGGAATTGATTTAATATTTCCAACAGATAGTAAATATTCCCCAACTGCAGAACCATTGCTTCCATTCACATAAGTATCATCAACTTCCATTGAATACACGTTACGACTCATAATTTCTGTTAATTCCGCTTCAGTTAAGTGAAGTTCAGGTGCTAATATTTTTATCGCTTCTTCACGATTGTCATTAATGTAATCTGTTGCTTTCTTCAAGCTACGAAGAATCGCTTTCAGTGTATTCGGATTTTTCGCTAAGAAATCATCAGTAACTTGGATAGAGGTATGTACACTCATCCAATTCACATCACCTTGCTTATCTGGTAGTTCACTCTTCGTACCGCTGAATAGAAACTTACCTCCACCTTGAATTGCTTTAGTAATGAAGGGTTCCCAAGCTGCTATTGCATCAATGTCACCTTTCTCTAACGCTACAACCGCATCGCTTGGCGCAAGGTTTACGTATTTAATCTTGCTAGCATCAACACCTAGTTCCTCTGCCATATTGTTAATAGCAATAACAACATCAGCGCCACTCGGAATACCGATTGTCTTACCTTCCAAATCTTTCGCACTGTTCAACTCCAACTTACTAGAGCCCACAACTGCCTGAGTGCCTGCAATTTGAGCAAGAGGAGCAATAATTTTGACAGGAATATCTGTAGATTTTAGAATAATATCCATAAAGTTGGTTTGAATACTTACCGGAGCACTTCCCCCAGCTACCATTGGACCGATATCAGGGCCACTTTCGATTAGTTGGCTCGTTACGTTAAGTCCTTCTTCCTTGAAGTATCCAAGTTTATCGGCAATAATTTGCTGTGATGAAATTTGTGCGTCTCGAACACCTACCAGTGTCACATCTACCGTTTCAAGTGTAGTGCTAGCCTCTTTTCCACCGTTCTCTCCTTTAGCTGGAGCATTGTTACCACACGCCGTTAGCATCAACATACACACTAACGTTACGGCCCCTGATTTCAACCACTTGTTTCCCTTTTTCATAGTTATCCCTCCACTTTTTCTTTAAGTGCATGTTCAACAGTATGCTTTTTGAACAGCCTTTTTTAATTAACCTTCATCCTTACTGATTCCTTAGAACAGATCACCGCTGTAGCTTATTTCTGTACCGCTTCACGGAGACCACCTCTACGCCAAGCCAACACTCTTCTCTCTACTAACTTGAGTAAGTAAGAAAACAGACTATATTCTAATCCAATAAGGATGATGGCGATGAACATATTACTTATTTTGAAATAGTTCCTTGCATCGACAATGATATAACCTAACCCCGACTTTGCCCCCATCATTTCCGAGACAATTAATGCTCCAAAAGATAAACCAAGTGATACTTGAGCTCCAACTAAGAAATTAGGAAATGCGGATGGAAGCATAACTTTGGTGAAAATTTGTCGTTCAGAAGCTCCAAGACTCAATGCCGAGCGCACTAACGTTGAGGGTACCGACTTAAACCCATCAAGTGTGTAGACGAGAACTGGTATGAATGTTGTCCACGCGATAAGTAATACTTTCGGAAATTCTCCAATACCAAACCAGATAATAAAGAGTGGTAATAACGCAAGACCTGGAATAGGGCCAACTAGATTCAGTACCGGAGATAACCAAAACTCCACGCTTTTGAACTTACTCATCAGAACGCCAAGTACAAGTGCAGCAATACATCCGAGCGTGAATCCGATCATAATACGAATCGTACTAGAGACAATACTATCAACAATTATTCCAGTCTTTGCAAGCTCAATCGCTTCTTGGAACAACACAGATGGTGCAGGCAAAAAGTTAGGATTGAAGAACTTTATCGAACCATTGATACGCGAGAAAATTTCCCATAATACGAAGAACAAGATGGATGGAATAATGGTCCATTGTTGTATCGAAAATGGCTTGCGGGCTGCAACTGGCTTACCAGGCACCGTATCTCCTCCTATTGCTACAGTTTTTGTTACTTTCATACTACCCCCACCTTTGCTGTTGCCAGTTCCAAATGTTGTTCCTCATCCATTAGAACATGTTCGATACGAGACATCATGTCACCAAAACCAGCAGAATGCGAGGCACGTGGATGCTTAATCCCAACTTCAAAGATTTCTGCGATTGCACCATGTTTCATCACAACAACCCGATCCGCCAAATACACCGCCTCACTTATGCTATGTGTGACAAACAGAATGGTCGGTTTCAACTTACTACAAATTTTTTGAAGTTCTACTCGCATCATTTCTCTTGTCAGAACGTCCAATGCACCGAAAGGTTCATCCATAAGCAATATGTCTGGCTGTCCAGCAAGCGCTCTTGCAATACCGACACGTTGTTTCATACCGCCAGATAATTCACCAGGGTGATGTGATGCATACTGCTCTAAGCCGACTAGCTTCAGAAAGTGTAATGCCGTTTCCTTCGCTTGAGACTTAGACATCTTTTGCACTTCTGGTCCAAATGCAATATTGTCGAGTACTGTCATCCATGGAAATAATGCATGATCCTGAAATACCATCCCTCTAGATTTAGATGGGCCATCGATTAAGTTGCCATCTACAGTAATTTCTCCTTGATCAGGTGTTAGGTAACCTGCAACCATATTCAGTAGCGTCGACTTACCGCATCCGCTGTGACCTAATATACAAATAAATTCATGCTCATTCACTGTTAGATTAATATTTTCTAGAATAGCCCGATCACCGAACCACTTTCCTACATTACTCACTTCCAACTTCATACGACCAACTCCTATCGACTTATTGTTAGATTACCTTACGCGAATAAGTGATTTATGTATACATCATAATTCGTATCCGTCATTCTGTCACTATCCTATTTAACTAAAAAATCCATGATTTCGTTGAGCATATTGCACAATTGAGCATTTACAACCTTTATCCTTTGTGTTATATGTATGTTATATTAACTAACATTAAGGAGGTATGTAACTTGCAACTACTAGAGTTAATCTCTCTCCCCATCTATGCAGATGCGAAAATCATTGCTGGCCATTCTGGTATGAGTAAAATTGTTCAATCACTTACGATTATGGATGCACCAGATATTATTCACTTTCTCAAACCTCAAGAGCTACTCCTTACAACCGGCTATGCAATGAAAGACCATCCTGATCAACTACTCACCCTAGTTACTAATATGTCTGCTGTTGGATGTGCAGGTCTTGCCATTAAGACTAGAAGATTTATGTCCGAACTTCCTGAGGAGGTGCTTCGAACTGCAGATGAGTTACAATTCCCTATTATTGAACTGTCTCTTGAACATTCACTTGGCGACATATCTAACCAATCACTTAGTTACATTTTGGAGAAACGGACAGATGAGCTTAACTACGCTCTCGCAACTCATAAACAATTTTCAAAAATGATTATGCAAGGAAAAGGTACTTTAGATATTATTGAGGAATTGTCACAGTTAACCAAATCCCCCGTCATGCTAATTAATGCAAGTTACGAACAACTACACACATCGCATCAACTGTCCCAAATCGAGAGCAATAGTTGGTTAATCGCCATTAAAACTTATTTGGAATTAGAATCGATAGATTCAGCGGTCGAACTCAATATGCGTTCAGATGAAAGGATAGAAGAAGCTAATTTGCTAGTGCTAGAATTACTGCCGATATTCACCTTTCAATTGGAGGGCTATCTCATCACAGCCCTTCCACATGATGGCGTGCAATTTCGAACGTTAATTAAACATGCTATGGAGCAAGCAGCCAATGTCATAGGACTAGAACTAATGAAAAAGCAGGCGGTCAAAGAGCGTTCACGTCGATATAAAAATGAGTTTTTTTCTGATTTTGTTGATGGAATGATTACTTCCGAGCAGGAATTACTTCATCGCGGTAAATACTACAATTTGCTTAATCTCCCTTTCTATATGAGTGGAGTTGCGAAGAGCGATACACTTTACGATCGTAGTAGTACAACATCCAACCTAGAAACCGATGGTTTGTTAATCTCTGAGAGAGATCGACAGTACAATACGTTGAAAACTGAGTTTGCCAAATTAGAGCTTCGTTATGTCATCTTTACTAAAAACGATTATTTTGGATTTATTATTGCACCAGAGGCACAAGGGGATATATTCGAAGGAAAAGAAAGAAAGTGGAGCGATTCATTGCAGCAGATTGTAGACAATATGAACCTTTTACATGGTATTCCGCTTTCCATAGGAGTCGGTAACCCTGTAGCTGAACTTATAGATGTACCAATATCATATCGCGAAGCGGTTGAAGCACTACAGACAGGGTATGCTGAGCACAAGAAACATTTTCTACAGCACTATCAAGCGAAAAACTTAATGTATTTGCTTCGAATGCTTCCTAGAGAAGAGATGAAAGAATATTACGAAGAGACGTTTCGAGAATTACTGCATATCGAGAACCAAGAACGCACTGAACTGATGAAAACACTTCGAATCTTCTATGACACACACTGTGGTCTGGCGCCTACAGCTCAACAGCTGTTCGTTCACCGTAATACCGTCACCTATCGTCTTGAGAAATGTGAAAAACTGACAGGTCGGACGCTACGAGATTCTATGGAAAGTCTTCGCTTCCGAATAGCATTCGCCATGGAGTCTCTACTACTAGATTAAGAAAATAACATAATAAGTACATCACCAGAGGTGTAAACAAGAAACGGAGCTCATTCTAAAAGTAGTTTTTTACTACTTTCAGAATGAGCTCCGTTTCACTTACTTATCTTTAATCTCTATGTGTATAATATTATATCGCATTCAATTAAGAAATCACTTCATCCATAAAGAACATCCCCGTTGCACCAAGTACTCCTATCTCTTTGCCAAACGAAGTTTTTTGTATAGTAACTTGATCGCGCATACTTGGTAAGCATCGATTATTGATCGTCTTATTAGCTTCCTGGAATAACAAATTATCGTTATTTATTATCCCTCCTCCTAATATTACTTTCGTCGGATTGAATAAGTGGATTAAAGATACTATCGAATTACCGAGATATATACCAGCTACTTTTATGATATCAAGCGCAATTCCATTTCCATTGTGCGCTGCATCGAATACATCTTTCGTAGTCCATGACCGACCTTTTAGCTTCCCCAATCGTCTGTCTGCAATATTAGCTATTGCTGTTCCTGAACAATAATTTTCAAGACAGCCATAGTTTCCACATCGACACTGTTGACCCATTACATCCATCGTTATATGTCCAAATTCTCCAGCACTATATGACTCGCCCTGCAAGAGTTGACCACCATTTATAATACCAGCTCCAATACCTGTGCTAACCGTAATATAAATAATATTCTGCACTTCCTTCTTCGTACCCCAGACATATTCCGCTACCGCTGCCATATTGGCATCATTCCCTAATCTGACAGGTACATTAAATCTCTCCTTAAGCACAGATCCTACTTCTGCATTGCGCCACCCTAGATTAGAGGCATAGACAATACTTTTACGTTCACAATTGATAACCCCAGCGGATGCAATACCAATACCACCCCATATACCATGTTCAGGAATACGATGTCTCAATGAAGTAACCGCTTCCATAATTATCGAGAGTGTATTCTCCCAACCATGTTCAGGTGCCGTCGGAAACTCTAGTTGATGTAATATTTCTCCATTTTCATTAACTAGTGCTACAAGAGTCGTAGTTCTACCAATATTAACTCCGATGACATATGTATTATGACCGAGCATATGTTACATACTCCTTTAGCAAGAGAATTTATGATAATAATAACATAAAGAGACCATAATTTTCCACATTATAAAAACCACTCTGATCATTTCGAATTGTATTGAACAAAGTCGAAATAATACAAAGTGGTCTTGTAAAAGGAGATTAAATCTGATGTTCAAGCTTATAACGTAAAATTTTGATTTGAAAAAGCACGCTATATATTCGAAAGTCGATTAAACCTCTTATATCAATTCGTTGTCAAGTCCAATTGAACAGGTAATTGTCCCTTGAATGCTTCTTTCCCAACCAATACTAGACTAAGTGCTCTGATCATAGCAGGACGATTTTCATAGGCACATATATACGTATCCTCACTAGACAATAATTCAATATCATATGGATTCCGCAATGAAATAAAGATCAGATGTGCTAACTGAAGCTTTTTGAGTTGGGCAATTAATTTCTGTTGCCCCTCAGAAAACGTCGCATTGTACATCCCCATTACGACTTGCTGAATCGATTGTGATGATAACTTAGATAAAATGTTGTCGATTTCTTCTTCCGAAGGTAAATTTCCAATAACAACTTCATCTATAATAATCCCTTGTTGTTGTAATTGTGTACCTAATGTTATCTCCTGTTTAATAATTTCATCAACTTGAGTAGATTCTCTTACTTCAGGCCAAATAACTAACGTAGGTTGCTGAAGTGCTAATGGGATATGATTACCTTGATCTTGTACTAAAGTAGCTGCACTCAACATCATTTCATTACAGATGATTTGCGAGCTTAGATCATTTATATGACGCCACTGATTTTGTGCTTGTAACATTCTTTGTTGTTGAGCTGCTTTCACTTTTAGTATTCTTTCAACTGATTCATCCAATCGAGCTTCACTGATCTCACCAGTTTCAATAGCTGCCTCTATCGCTTGAAATGCAGCAAGTTGACGTTCTAGTCGATGACTTACTAGAATTAGATCCGCTCCTGCTTTGAACGATTCAACAGCACCTCTACCTACGCCAATCCCATGAGAAATCGCATTCATTTCAAGGCAATCTGTAACAATTAAGCCACGGAAGCCAAGCTCTTCACGTAATAATTCAGTTAATACGCGATAAGATAAAGTCGCAGGCTTACCATCTGGCTCAATTGCTGGAAACTGAACATGAGCAGTCATGATCATATCGACTTCTGCTTCAATCGCCGCCTTGAATGGGACTAGCTCGATAGCATGGATACGCTCCAAATCATGCGCTACAGAAGGTAATTCATAATGTGAATCTGCCGTTGTATCCCCATGACCTGGAAAATGCTTTGCACAAGCAGATATTCCGATTTCTTGATAACCATTAATCATTGACTTACCTAATTGAGCGACTAGCTCTGCGCTTTCGCCAAATGAACGTATACCAATTACAGGATTTTGCGCATTATTATTAACGTCAAGTACTGGTGCAAAATTCACGGTGATGCCCATTTGAGCTAATTCCATTCCCGAAATGCGCCCTGCTTCATAAGCATATTCTGCATTGCCTGTCGCACCAATTGTCATCTGACCAGGCATCAAGGTAACATCCTGATCGATACGCGCAACCATTCCGCCCTCTTGATCAACTGCAATGGATAGTGGAATATTGTTGTGATTAGCTGATAATTGCTGAAGCGAATCACATAATTGTTTGATTTGCTCACTTTTTCCTACATTACGACGGAAATAAATAATACCTCCAAGATGATAATCACGAAATAACATCTCCATATGCGAAGGTACCGTCTGTCCATCAAAACCAAAAATCATTATTTGACCAATTTTTTGCTTTACCGTTAATTTAGAAATATCTGCTATCATACAACCTAACCCCATTTCAGATTGTTTTTTGCTCACGATATTCAGAAGGCAATATACCTACTCGTTTTTGAAATACTTTATTAAAGTATCTGCGCTCATTGTAACCAACAGTTTTTGCGATATCTGCAATACTTTTCTTCGTCATAGTTAACATAGACTTAGCGCGTTCTACACGTGCATTTGTCACATATTCAATAAATGTAACGCCATAGTATTGCTTGAATAACGTGCTAAAGTAACTAAGACTAATACTCAAATGATTCGCTACTTCTTCTGCCGCTAGATCCGATGAGAGATGCGATTCGATGTATTCTGCTGCTACATGGATAGACACTTGCGGACGCTTATATTGATGTTGCTGGAACGCTTCAACTACCATCTTATTGATCAGTCCAATTAACTCTTTTACTTTTCGAGTTTCTTTCAACTGACTCCAAATTTCTTTCTCATATTGCAAACTTATTGCATCGTAACGCCGTAATTCTTTAATGATATACACCGTCATAGAGTTTGCTAACTTCTCTACTTGCTGAAGCGACTCTTCTGATAGTAGTTTCAGTTGTCTGATCATCTCTTCTAAACATTGATTGGCCAAATCCCGCTCCCAATGTTTAATTGCGGAAACTAATTTTTCTGTAGGTTTCCATACCGCTTGAACATTGCCACACAGCATTGGCTTTGCTTCACGCACCATAATACACGGCTGATTAGCAAAAGATATTTCTTTACTAATCATTTGCCAAGTCTGATGAATTTGTTTAGCAGCTATTGCATTTTCAAATGTTCCGATGACATAATTGTTTTCGCCAAGCATAACTAGTTTCTCGTAACAGAACTTCATTAACTCCGTCGTCTGATGTTCCTCAAGTCCTTCCAGATCACCCGCAAGAATAAGCCCCCAAGATCCTACTTCTACTTGAATCATGTAACAAGTGCCATCGTAATTATAATTATCTCTCATGTAATTTGAAATTTGTTCGCATAAATCATCAATATAAGTAACATTCGTACTATGTTGTTTGCATTCAAGCACCATTAAAACAAATTGTTGTTCTTCAAGTCGGAACCTACTGCTCCACTCTTGAAGATGCGATCCATCATAGAAACCATTTATTAAATCTAACAATACTTTTTCATAAGCGATATCTTTAACTTTATCCCGTTCCATATCATGTTGTTGATTTTGTAATACCGATTGGCGAATTTTCGTTATGACGTTCACAAATAACTGTTGCAAGGCATCATAATCAATCGGTTTCAGGATATAGTCGATGACACCGTATCGAAGAACAGAACGAGCATATTCAAACTCTTGATATCCCGTTAACATAATAACTTCTGTCTCATCATCAAATGCTCGAAGGTTTTGTAAAAACTCTATACCATCCATAATTGGCATACGTATATCACAAAAGATGAGATGGGGGTTATGCTCATGAACTATCTCTAAAGCTTGCACGCCATTTTTTGCAAATCCAACAATGTCTACATCGTACTGTTCCCAAGGTAAAACCATCTGTAGATTACGCAAAATATTGATCTCATCATCAACTAACAGAGCCTTTACTCTCATAACTCCCCCCACCCTTTCATTTTGGAATTGTCATTTGAATAACGGTACCATGTCCTGGTGCACTACAAATCATAAGGCCATATGGCTCACCGAATCGCATACGAACGCGATCTGCTACATTGCTAACCCCTATGCCTCTACGCTCTCCTAGCTCTGGTATGTTGACAAAGGCATTCATATCGTTAGACATATAATGAATTTTACTCAATTGTTCGGCGGGAATTCCATGCCCATTATCTTGAATTCTAAAATAAAGATTGTCTTCGCTATCGGTAATCTCTATTCGTATTGAACCTAAATATTCAATGCCTTCAAAACCATGTTGGATACAATTTTCAACTAGTGGCTGCAACGATAGCTTCAACGTCATATGGTTAAGTAATCTGTCATCAACAATGATTTCATATTCAAATAAATCTTCAAAGCGATAATTTTGAATATCCAAATAACTACGAACATGAGCAAGTTCTTGTTCAATCGTTATCTCTTCCTGCTGCTGAATACTAATTCGTAAAATGTTCCCTAGCTTAGAAACCATTTGACTAACTTTTTTTCCTTGATTTTGGATTGCTAATATATTGATTGATTCAAGCGTATTAAATAGAAAGTGTGGCTTAATTTGTGCTTGAAGCACTGCCATTTCGGCTGCTCGTTTACGTTCATGCTGCTCTTTAACCTCTTCAATTAACTCATCCATTCGATAAAGTAATCGATTAAACCCTCGTGTCAACAATCCAATCTCATCATTCCCTCGAACAACGACACGTGCATCCAAATTTCCACGTTCAACTTCTCTCATCACATGTGCCGTTTCAACGATAGCTTTGGAAATTCTTTGAATAAAGATCAGAATGAACAGACAAGCGAATATCATACAAATCCCTATGGATAAAGCAATAATAAAACCGATCCATGTAAATTCTCCGCCAATAACATGCCAAGGTGTAACTGCGACTAGTCGCCATTTCTCAGATCTTCCAAAATGAATAGCTGAAACTACGGAATCTACACCACGGAAAGAAACACGCCCACTATCATACTCTGTACCCCAATTCTGAGCAGGCATTAATTCATCTAGTGATTGTCGTTCCAATTCTCGATTACTATCGTAAAGTATAAGGCCAGCGTCATTAACAATCATATAGTTAGTATATTCCTCTTTGTAGCGGAAATATCGAAATATAGAGTCCAAATCAGAGTTATGAATTTGAACTAGCAAAATTCCTTTATTGACTAATGTGTCAATATCTTTAACGACACGTGCAAGGGTGAATACTTGTTCACTGCCCGTTAGTTCCTCGTGCTCATACGGACCAATCCATACTGGAAGTCCATCTCTAGCTATAACCTTTTTATAGATTTCCAGTTCTTTAAATGTTTCAAATGGAAGAGGGGCAAAACTATCTTTAGAAAATAACTTATGCACATTCTCTTGCTGCAGCGTGTACATAAAAGCATATCTAACCGAAGGATGGTTGACTAGCAACTCCCTGAAATTACGTTGTACTTCATTTAACTCCAAATAATTTATCTCATCGATTTCTGCATTTTGCATATTAAGCAACGCTTCTTGAATTGCATCACTAGCAATTGTACTATCGGTAACTTTATTCATCTCATTGAACACTTGCTCCACATTACGAAGTAGAGCGCGAAGCGTTAACTCTGTCTGATCAGAATAACGACTCTCCGTCATATTCGAGATTATCTGATATGCAATTGTGCCTAAGACAAGTAAAGGTACGATAATAAAACATACAAAAGCTGTAATCAATTTACGTTGAAGCGACATGCAGATTCACAATCCCCTCATTACCCCTTCACAGCACCTGCGGAAACACCTTCAATAATTTTCTCTTGTAAGAATGCATAGAGAATTAGAACAGGTGTTACACTGAATACAATTCCTGTACAAATTAATGCATAGTTCGTTTGGAATGAATCACGGAATCCAACCATACCTGTTGGCAATGTTTTTAGTGCATCTTTACTAATAAAGAAGTTTGCCAATAAATACTCATTCCATGAACCAAGGAAATTCACAATAAATACAGTAACTAATGCAGGTAATGTAAGCGGTAATATTATTTTATAGAATAACTTGAATGAACCTAATCCATCTACAACTGCTGCTTCTTCAAGCTCATTCGGTATTGATTTCATAAATGCTGCGATTAACAAAACACTTACTGGTAATGCTCCCGCTGTATAAGGTAAAAATAATGCCCAATGCGTATTCAATATGCCCATCTTCATAACTAAAAGATATTGTGCTATAAATAGAACGTTACCAGGGATTAGCATACCAATCAATACAAATTGATATATTATTTTACTAACTTTCAAATATCTCATTCGTACCAATGCATAAGCAGTAGCTGCAGAAAGCAGTACACCAGCCAAAGCGGAAGTCGTTGCTAAATATGCGCTATTAAAGAAATATACATTAATTTTCGCCTTTACCCAAGCATCTACATAATTTTGAAAATATAGCGATGTTGGAAATCCAAACGGATTATTAGCAATTTCTAGATTACTTTCTTTCAAGGAAGAGAATAGAACAAAGATAAACGGAAATAAAATAACAGCAACATAGATAAGAAGAAGAACATGAGGTGAAGCTTGTTTAAGTGTTTTCATAGTTTTATTCTCACTCCTTTGTTTTTCCAAATGTTAATTGGTATAGTGCTGTTAATACAAGGGCAAATGCAAAGATAATAAGTGAAATAGCTGTTCCTAGACCATAACTAGGATTTACACCCATTGCTTCATTAACTAGATAAGATGCCATAACTTCAGTAGATCCTACAGGTCCACCATTCGTCATTACTAGAACGATATCAACGACACGCATTGCTCCAGCTATAGATAGCATGACCACTACAGAAATAATAGGTTTAATTAATGGCACCGTTAAATACCAAGCACGTTGGAACCCAGTTGCTCCATCAATTTGCGCTGCTTCATTCATTTCTTTTGGCAGAGCCAAAATTGCAGCTAATACTAAGACGATATAGAATCCTACCCACTGCCATGCGTTAACGACTAGAATAGCAGGTAATGCCCATTTCTCATCTGCTAACCAAAAGATAGATTCAACTCCAAAGAATCCAAGGAACTTGTTAACTGGACCAATATTAGGATGAAGAACGAATCCCCACAAAATACCTATAACTGAAGTAGATAGAATGGAAGGAATAAACACAGTTGTCTTATACAAACGTTGGAATCTCTTCACATTTGCAATTAATAACGCGAAAAATATAATTAATGGTACTTGAAGTCCTACTGAAAAGAGGATGAAGTACATATTATTTTTAATAGCCGCAATAAAATCTGAATCTGAAAATACTTTTATAAAGTTATCAAATCCGATAAACGCATAATTATCTAGGCCGTTCCAATCTGTGAAAGCGTAATATGAAGACGTTAACATCGGATATATAAAGAACATACTATACAATATTAGCGTAGGTATAATCATGACTAGATAAACGAAAGGATTACGTAATGGATGCTTCATGTAGCTAACCTCTCTTCTCGTTAAAGTATACGGGGAGTGCTGCCTACTTAACTGGCGGCACTCCCCTTTTAATTATTTGTAATGAGTTACTTCTTTAATTATTGTGCGTCTTGAACAGCTTGGATCTTGTCACCTACTGATTGTGCAGTTTCTTTACCTGCAATCAACTTCAGAAGTAGATCTTCTGATTCTTTGTATACGGCAGATGGAACCGTTGAATCGAAGTGAGAGAACGCTCCGCCTGATGCACCCATCATGTTAATTACTTGTTTCACGATTTTATCTTCAACTTTACTAGTCGCATCAGCAGATAATTTGATAGAAGGAAGTAATCCATCTTCTAACAAACCTCTAAGTTGCATTTCTTCACTATACAAGTTTTTAATGAAAGCTTTAACAGCTACTAGCTCTTGCTCAGTTAAGTCAGCTGAGAAACCATAACCATTACTGTAGTTACCATTAACGAATGTTTGGTCGCCAACGCCACCAGGTACTGCAGGCATTGAGAAGAATCCAAATTTATTTGTAAGAGCTCCAGCTTGTGCTTCATCGCTGAATACAGAAGATCTCCAGCTACCATCAAACATCATTCCAGCTTTTCCTGTTACAAACTCGTTAAGCATGTCAGCATATTCAAAGCCTAGTTCACCTTTTGTGAAGTATCCTTTATCTACCCACTCTGCGTATTTCGTGTATGCAGCAACAACTTCAGGAGAATTAAATTTCGCAGTACCTGCAGGGAATCCAGCAATAGCTTCAGGACCAGCATAACGTCCAATTAAAGTATTAATAAGCATTGCAGGTACCCAAGCACCTTTAGAACCCATTGCGAAAGCTGTATAACCATTATCTTTTAATGTTTGCGCCGCTTTTTCTAGCTCTTCAAACGTTGTTGGTTGAGCGATCCCTAGTGTTGCGAATAATTCTTCATTATAGTAGAAACCTTCTGTGTTACCACCGATAGGTAAACCATATACTTTACCATCTTGGGTAAATTGATCTAAGTTCAAGAAACTATCACTTAAGCCTAGCTCTGTAAGAATTGGTGCTAAGTCAAGCAAACGACCAGCAGCACCATATTTCAATGCATCACCTGCGCCACCGAATAAGTCAAAGATTTTTGGCGGGTTACCAGCAGCCATCTCAGCCGGTAATTTTGTGAAACGGTTTACACTATCTTCAACAGCATCTAATTCAAAAGTTAAACCTTCTACTTCTGCTTCCGTCATTGCAACAACATCATCCAAGATTGCTTTACGGAACTTTTGTGCTTCACCGATTTGAATGTGACGAAGGGATACCGTAAAAGGCTTCGCTTTCACTGCTTCTTCAGTAGGTGTTGGCGTTGGCGTTGTTTCATTGCCATTATTCGTTCCTGCTGGTTTATTATTGCCTCCATTGTTACCACATCCAGCTAGTACAGTCGTTGATACAAGGACAAACATAATTACAGTCATTAACATTTTCTTCATTTCTTGACCCCCCAATTATTTGTTAGTCTTTCTTGTTCACGCTTACAAATTGATTATAACAAGCATATATATAATGCATAAGAACCACATTTCCATTGTTTAAGGGGTAATATTCTTCGATTTTACAAATCATTAAAATACTTTTCATTTAGCGCATATAAGATTCAACCGCTCCAATTACATTTCTATTGAATATCCCGATTCCTACTATAGCACAGCAATCAATACAACTGCTGCATAATTCGCTCAAAGTATTCATGTACAAAATAAGAGACTTTCCAAAAGTTCAACGAACTAATGGAAAGCCTCTGTTAATAAGCTTAATCATTCTAATCAGTTTTCTAGCTCTCCTATACAAATACAGAATTCAGCTCACTTTTATTACACTATCCCTTTAACTTTTTCAAAAAATCTACGGCTAACTGTATATCTAACTCAGGCTGAATACCAACTTCACGCTCTATTGTTAAATATCCTTTATAGCCAATCTCATGTAGTGCAGTTACATAAGCAGGCCAATTAATGCTACCTTCACCTAACGGTACCTCGCGGAATGCAGGTCCTTTTTCCACTAGCTCAGCCATCTTCTCATGATCAAGTCCATCTGCATAATCTAAATCCCCATATACGTCACGCGGATCGATATCTGCTAACTTGATTCCATCTTTGGCATGAGTATGGACAATATAGTCCTTCAAAGTATAGACACCTTGAACGGGGTCATCCCCCGTTACCATTACCATATTTGCCGGATCGAAATTAACCGCTACTCCTTTCGATCCCAAACTATCCAAAAAACTTCTTAAATGTGCTGCTGTTTCAGGACCTGTTTCAATTGCAAAATGTGCATTCATACTCTCAGCATAACGGCTAAGTTCTTCACATGCTTTATGCATCGCTTCATAACCTCTATCGGTTTCATGTGGCGGAACGATGCCAATGTGGGTGGTGACAATGTTCGTACCTAACTCAAGCGCCAGTTCCATGATTCGCTTGGACTTCTCGATTTTCCAACCGTTTTCCGCTATATCCTTAAACCCATGACCACCTAGGTCACCAACTAATGCCGATATGTCGAGCCCAAGCGATTGTATATATGATTTCCATTGTTTACGATCAGTCATCGTCAATTGTTCGGGAGCGAATTCTCCCTTTACAGCGTATATTTGCACGCCATCTGCACCAGCCTGTTTCGCCTTTAGTAACCCTTCCTTTACTCCAACATTATAGCTATCGACAATAACACCAATCTTGTTCGTTAGTTTCGGAATTAGCAATGATTACGCCACCTTTCATTTTGATATAGAATGATAACAAACTATTATAGTACTCACTCTCTTTGAAACGATGACAACCTATCGCACTAGCCTCTCACTTTAGAAAGACTACAAACTGTGCCACAACTTATGTATATAATCAAATCCTAGCTTTGTACCTTGCTTACAAGGCTCCATTCCTTCGAATTCGATCGTGATATATCCATCATATCCGGCTCGCTTCACAAAGGAGATCACGCTAACGATATCAATATCGCCATGCCCAACAATTGCTCCTCTAAGCCAATTGCCGTGAGAAGTTGAGAACCAACCTTCGCCTCCAAGATAGCTTGCTTGACGATAATAAAAATCTTTAACGTGAACGATTGAAGCTAATGATAGATTATTGGTTACGCCACTTAGAACCGCTTCGTCTACACATAAAAAATTGCCGATATCGAGCGTCGTGCGGAAATTTTCACGATTAACTTGATCAACAAGAGTTTGCACACGATCACTGTGCTGCACGAAATAGCCGTGGTTTTCAACACTCGTCGTAATGCCGTACCTCTGGGCGTAATCCGCAATTTGTTGACAAGCATATGTTAACTGTGGAAGTTGCTTAAGAAAGTTGGAAATTGAACGGTCAGATGAGCTAGCGACATCATGCCGCATTCGTTGTATACCTAGTTCAGCAGCAATATCCACTTCTCGCTTTACTCGATCAATTTCTAGCTCTAACGCTTGCTTATCCAAGTCTGCAAAGTTAGCTCCGATTGCATAATTAGAAAGCTCGACTCCACATTGCAGCGCCCTGCTCTTTATATCAGCTATAAGCTGCTGATCCTGCGATAGATCAAAGCCTAGAGGAACAATTTCAATATGCTCCGCACCTATACTAGCAGCATAATTGATCATATCTGGCACAGTCATCTCATTAGCAGTAAACGCTTGATACAAGCTATAAGTACTAATCCCTAGTTTCATAACTTCACCTCTTCACCAGTAGCAGCAGATTCATAAATAGCACATAACATTTTCATGAGCGCTACACCATCCTCAACTGGACTAATTGTGTTTGCTTGGTTATTACAACATAATATAAATTGATCAATTTCCCGTTGGAAGGAGTCTTCTACATCGAAGCCACGATGGTCTACCTGTGGCTCTATATTAAATATTACATTATTTTTTTCTGTTACAATGGCTAGCTCCGGTTCAACCTCTGCTCCGCCCCTATCTCCATAAATGGCAACACTCGATCGATCCTGCTTGGCATGTAGCGTAAAGCTTATATCTACATAGAGCGATGCTCCATTCTCAAAACGAATAAGTGCGTTTGCCATATCCTCTACGTCATTATGCTCAGCATTATAATCTTGAGCTTTATAGAAGGAAAGCTGCTGCACATTGGATCGATTACCAAGCTTACGATATGTATTTCCACTCACACTCACTGGCTTTGGCTTACCCATCAAGTACCAACATACATCTATAACATGCACTCCTAGATCAATAAGCGGTCCTCCGCCTGATCGCTCCTTATCTGAAAACCAGCCACCTGGATTACCAAGTCTACGTAAAATAGACGCCTTCGCATAGTAAATTTCACCTAACTCTCCATCATTAATCATTTTCTTAAGGAAAGTTACATTTCGGTTATGTCTACGCACGAAGCCAACCTGTAGTACTTTACCGGTCGCATGAACAGCTTCTTCAATGGCTAGTGCTTCTTCTACTGTTTTACATAGCGGTTTCTCAACATGGACATGCTTACCCGCTTTTAATGCAGCGATACTAATCTCCGCGTGATAATTATTCCATGTACAAATATCTACGGCATCGATTTCAGGGTCAGCTAGTAGCTCATTATAATCGGTGTATACTTTCACTGCTCCATACTCTGCCCCGCGGCTACGAGCTCGCTCCTCATTCAAATCACAAATAGCATAAATTACTGCATCCTCGTTGTTACGATAAGCATCCAAATGAATCGTGGAAATAGATCCTGCACCAATAAGACCGATATTTAGCTTCTTCATCTACATTCCTCCAAATATTAGATTAAGCGCTTGCAGTAGAGTTAATAAAAAAGGAAAACCATATCTTCTGGAATTGAGCTTCTGCACAACAACAAGATTGGTTTTCCTTATATAATATATTACATTAATTTACTTGTAGTACAAGTTGAACTTCGCTTCATACTCATCGTTATCAAAGTCCGCTTTTTGAACTACCTCTTCCAATAAAGGTTCAAAATGAGGGCTTTAAGAACCAAGAAGATGGAGCGCTACTTGCGGAAGGAGGAAACGTAAATGTACGTTATTGGTACATGCGTACCGGACTTCCCAAGTTCGCTTCATATTCGACGCCGAATATGATACGTTAGCATACTCATCGTTATCAAAGTCCGCTTTTTGAACTACCTCTAATAAGCTATAATGTTTGCTCTCCTGCAATAAAGACAGAATTAATCGACAGTTCATTATCTAATAGAAGGAGATCGGCGCGCTTACCTATTTCAATGCTACCGTATTGCTGCGATAATCCAATTACACGAGCTGGATTTAGACTTGCTATACGACTTGCCTCGACAATGGATACGCCTACCTCTTGAATGAGGTATTGGAAGCCTTTTATCATCGTAAGCGTACTTCCTGCCAAGCTACCGCCTTCCTTCAAGCGAGCAGTTCCACCTTCAACGATAACAGGTAAAATTCCAAGTAAATATTCACCGTCAGGCATACCCGCTGCTGACATAGCATCGGTAACGAGTACGACTAGATCTGCACCTTTAGCTTGCAATAAAACTTTTATAGCTGCAGGATGAACATGATGTCCATCTGCAATAACTTCAGCAGTAATGTTATCATTGAGCATTACAGCACCAACGGTGCCTGGCTCTCTATGATGAAGCGGTCGCATCGCATTGAACGTATGCACAGCATGCGTTAAGCCATGCTCAACGGCAAACTCGATCTCTTCAAACAGCGCATCCGTATGACCACAAGCAGCAACAATACCGTGATCTCGCAGGGCACGAATATATTGTGGAACACCATCTAGCTCAGGCGCTAATGTTTGCATTTTAACTACTCCTGGATACTTCTGAACCCATTCATCAAGCCATTCTATCTGGGGCACTACCATGAAATCTTCATTCTGTGCACCTTTCCATTTCGGATTAACAAACGGGCCTTCAAGATGAACACCGATAAGCTGAGCATATGGCATTGACTTACATTCATACTGAGCAACAGTATCAATGACTTCCGTTAACTCATCACGTGATGCCGTAACTGTAGTTGCCAACATCGTCGTTGTTCCATTTTCCATATGAAAACGAGTAATAGCGTCTAACTCTTCGTCTTTGGCAGTCATGAAATCATGATTTGCCCCACCATGCACATGAATATCGATAAAGCCAGGTACTATATAACCTCCGTTACCATCTACCTTTTTGGCTTCTTCTTCAAATTGTTCATAAGATTCATTAGATGTACCATATGCGGTAATAACACCATTACGACCATATATCCAACCATTCTCAATGATACGATCAGGCATAACGATATTGGCATTGATAATGAGTAATTCTCGTGAGATATCCATTATAATAAACTCCCAGCAGCACGATCTAAAAGTACTGTAAGATGTGGATGTGTCTGAAGTAAAGATGCAGGGCAATTCGTACTAATTGGGCCTGTAAGTGCAAGCTTCACAATTTCCGCTTTGTCCTCGCCCTTAACGACAAGTAATATACTTTTAGCTTTCAGAATCTTACCAACACCCATCGTAATTGCCTTTTGTGGTACCTCTTCCTCATCAGAGAAATAACGAGCATTAGCAGTCTTGGTCGCTTCAGCAAGTTCTACTACATGCGTCCCACTAAGTAACGTATGAGAAGGCTCGTTGAAACCAATATGACCATTGTGTCCCAGTCCAAGTAATTGAATATCTATTTGTCCTGTATTCTCTATCATACGATCATAACGAACACATTCCTCTTCAAGATCAGCGGCAGTACCGCAAGGTACATGTGCTTGTTCAAGATTAATATCTACATGATTGAATAAGTGTTGTCTCATATAATAGTTATAACTTTGATGATGTTCAGGTGTGATTCCTACATATTCATCAAGATTGAAAGTAGTTACCTTATTAAAACTTACTAATCCACGCTTATAGGTTTGAACCAATTGCTCATATATACCAACAGGAGTACCTCCCGTTGCTAAGCCAAGTACTGCAGATGGGTTCATCTGTACCATTCCTGATAGGACACCAGCTCCAGCTTCATTCAGCTGTTCTTCCGTGTCGAATGTTAAGATATTCATTATTAATATCCTCCCTTTTTATCATTAAACCGTTTCACATTCTGATAAGAACGTTCTAATCGAGGTACATATATATCAAAGTACTCACTTACAAGTCCTACAAATAAAATATCTACAAGATGAAGCTGAGCCATGCGAGATGCCATATCTCCTCGGCGCATTCCCGCTTCTGAAGATGAGATGAATAGACTAATCTCTGCCATATCAGAAAGTGTATTCGCTCCATATTTCGTAACCGAAATCGTCGTTGCGCCTTGCTCTGAAGCACTTATAAGCGCCGCTATAGTTTCCGGTGTTTCACCCGAGTAAGAGAATCCGATTGCAACATCGCCTTTGCCAAGTGAAGCTGCTGAAGTTTGCTGCATATGTGGATCTGAGAAAACAGCTGCAGCTTTACCGATACGAATGAGCTTCTGATAAAAATCTACAGCAACGACACCAGAAGTAGCAACACCGTAAATATCGATACGTTTCGCATGATGTAACACATCTATCGCTTCACGCAGCTTACTATAATCAAGTAGCTTCGCAGTATCGGAAACAGAGCGAATATGATTGGCTGTAATTGCATTAACAATACGATCTAATGACTGCCCTGCTACAATATCTTGGTACGTACTTGTTGCCGGTTCTTCAGAAAGTTCCATCGCTAGTTTAACTTTAAATTCTGTAAAGTTTTCTGCATGAAACAATCTACAAAATCTTGATATCGTTGATGTACTACTTCCTGATAATTTGGCTAACTCTGTAATAGACATTTGAACGGCCTCTCTTGGCTGCTCTAGAAAAAAATTCACAAGATTTTTTTCTTGCGGAGATAAGTGGTCCCCACTTTCTCTTAACGCTTGCATTAAGCTCAAAATAACGCCTCCTTATTTAGCTAATCGCATCATTCATAAAGAACAATCCCGCTGCTCCAAGTACACCAATCTGTTTACCAAGCTTCGTTCGTCTAATGATTAATTGCTTCCGCATATCTGGCAAGCAACGTTCGTCAATGATTTTCTGCGCTTCTTGAAGTAGCATACTTTCGCCACTCATAACGCCTCCACCCATAATAATTTGAGATGGATTAAACAAATGAATGAGTGTTATTATTGCATTTCCTAAGTGGAAACCTGCTAATCTAATTATTTCAATAGCATCATTGTTTCCATCTTTAGCAGCATCGAAAACATCTTTGCTTGTCCATACTCCGCTTGATCGTAATGGTAACTTTGTATTTGCAATATTGGCAATAGCTGTTCCTGAACAATAGTTTTCAAGGCATCCGTAGTTTCCACAGCCACATTTCGGGCCCATCGAATCAACCGATATATGTCCAAATTCTCCTGCACTATCTGATACACCCTTCACTAATTGTCCACCGCTAACAATACCTGCACCAATACCTGTACTTATTGTAATATATATTAAGTCTTTAATTTCTTTGTTCGTCCCCCATACATATTCTGCTAATGCAGCTAGATTAGCGTCATTGCCTAGCATAACGGGCACCTGAAAACTCTTTTCAAGGATTGCGCCGATCTCTACATCTTCCCATCCTAGATTGGCTGAATAGACAATACTCATTTTCTCCGAATCGATAACCCCTGCTGATATTACACCAATACCAAGTAATCGCCCTAACTCTGGTATACGATCAATTAAAATTCGAACCGCCTCATGAATTCTCCGAATAACATCATCTGAGCCAGTTTCAGGCATCGTAGGAAACTCGACCTGATGTATAATGCTTCCTGATCTATCTACAAGAGCTGTAAGAATTTTAGTTCCACCTATATCAATTCCGATTGCATATTGGTTATGATGCTCTTTGGATACCAACAACGGTTTCACACTCCTTTAATTACGAAAATTATTTTCATTACTAATATACCAAGTAAGAGAAATTTTTTCAAGATGATTTGAACAGTTTACAATAAGTAATAAATATATAGATTAATAAAGTCTTTTCTTGTAAAACCCTTAATTTATCTGGAAATGGAGCCTTTCCAAAAAAATTATGAATACTACAGAAAAACATGATATAAGAGAAGGTTATATCACAAAAAAATATTTTTCATGTTATTTGAAAATTTTTTTCGTTAATTTCACAACTAAAGCTTACCTATAAGTTGATTTCTTTTATAATGGGTGGATTTTTTATTGCATAACAAAGAGACATTTTGAAGTTACCTCCAAAATGCCCTGTAGATATATAGACTATGAGTTGACTGTCCTTCGCCAATATAATACTCCTAGAGTTTTATTCACTACTACACTTTTCTCATTCAGAGTAACTAACCTTTCACTGCTCCAGCTGTAATACCCTTTGTTAATTGCTCTGTAAACATTAGATAAAATAGAATAGATGGAATCGCGATACAAGTCATAACCGCGAATTGCGCGCCATAGTTGGAGGAATATTGACCAGTAAACTTCATGATTGAGAACGGTAATGTCTTCAAATTTTCTGATACGAGAAACGTATTCGCCATAATAAATTCATTCCACCACGTAATGAAGTTCAGTACACAAATTGTAGCTATTGCCGGCTTAGTCATCGGCAAAATAATACGAAATAAAATGGTGAATACGCCAGCACCATCGATAACCGCAGATTCCTCAATAACTTTAGGAATTGTTTCTAAAAAGCCTGTCATAATAAACATACTAATCGGTATCGAAAAAGCGATGTATGGAATTATTAGTGTAAATAAGTGGTCAAGCATATTTAACTTATTGAACATAATGAAGTTTGGAAGTAGCGTCGCATGAATGGGAATAATCATACCTAACATAATGAAATTCATTGTAGGTAGTTTTAGCTTCCAGTTCATTCTAGTAAATGCATAACTCATCATTAATGCTAAAACCGCTGAAATAATAACGGTCGTCAGTGTAACAAACAGGCTATTCATAAAGTACGTCGGTACTCGTCCGTATTGAAATGCATCAGCATAGTTTTTCCACTGAAAGGCTTCCGGCCATTTCAGAAAAGACGATCCAAAGAAGTCTCCACTTTTCAAAAATGAGAAGTTTACTAGCCAAATTAGAGGGAAAATCTGTACTAAGGCTATTGCTGACATGACAACAAATAATATGATTTTACTCCCTCGTTGCATTGTTGTATCCATCTAATCTCCCCCTTAAAATTCGCCCACATCTTTCTTGAGAAACTTATTCAGTATTACCGTCAAAATCAAACAGAAGATAACAAAGAGAACCGAAATTGCATTACCATATCCGTATAATGATGAAGAAAAGGCTGCTTTATACACATAATTACCTAGAAACTGCGTACTTTCTCCTGGACCACCATTGGTCATCAAGAATACCGTTTCCATCTGCTTCAAGCAAGTAATGACAGCAAGAATAATCGCAACTCTCATCATCGGAGCAAGTAATGGAATGATTATTTTCATATATAGTTGAACATGGTTGGCTCCATCTAGCTTAGCCGCCTCATATAAATCTTCAGGAATACCTTGTAATCCTGCATAATAAAGTAACAGCGCATATCCAAAACCTTGCCACATAATCGTTAAGATCAATGACCATATTGCAATATCGGGATTCCCTAACCATTCTTGCTTCCAAGTGGCTAGTCCAATAGATTCAAGTACTTTATTCAATAGTCCAAAATTCGGATGATAAATGGCACTCCATAACTTCGATGTTACAACGATCGAAATAACTGCTGGAATAAAGAAAAGCACTCGAAAAAGCTTCTCCCACTTTCCCATATGTGTTAATAAAATTGCAAATAATATAGCGATAGGATGTTGAAGAACGACAGTTGCTATAACTAATAGAACGGCATTCCAGAGAGATCTCCAGAATACTTTATCTTGTGTTAATATATTGACAAAGTTATCAAAACCAACCATTTGATAGTCACCAATGCCCCGCCAATCGGTCATACCGTAATAGACACTCATTGCTATAGGGACACAGACCATAACTAGAAAAAATAAAAACCCAGGAACTACTAACAGAAATATTGTTCTCTTATTACTTAATACTTGATGCATACTTCTCTCCTCCAGTCTCCCTGATTTGAAGAGAAGCAGGAGAGCTAAGCTCTCACTGCTTCCAGTTCATATTCCTCTATTTCTATGACTTATCTTGTTTTATTTGCAGCATCCTCAAGTGCTTGTGCGAATTGCTCTGGTGTTAATTTGCCAACTAATAAGCTTTGATGTGCATCCATAACCGTCTGCTTAAACTCATCAGTAGCAGAGTCATGTATTGGAGTACCACTACTAGAAGTTGCAGTATTGAAAATGTTCACTAGCTCTTTTTGTAATTCTGTTTCATTGCCTGTTAGGAATTGTTCAAACTTTTGAGCAGGTGTCCCCGCATCGGCTTCCCAGATCATTTTTGCCCAACGATCAGGTTGGAACATATAATTTAGGAATTTAGCAGCTTCTTCTTTATGTTTAGAGTTTTCAGCAATAGAGTATCCACCGCCATACCATGATGCTAGATTAGAAGATGGAGCTACATCACTTGCTGGGTATGGAACAGCTGCTACATTGTTACGGAAATCTTCAGAGAAGTTCTCATCAGTAGCTAGACTTGCTTCCCAGTTACCCATTAGATACATTGCTGACTGCTCTTGACCAAATAGGTTACGTGCTGCACCGTAATCAGCTGTTAAGTATCCATCTGCAAAGCCTTTAGCTTCTGCAAATTCTAGCATTGCCTTTGCACCCTTAACAAACTCTTCATCCGTAAATGCTTTTTCGCCACGAAGACCCATATCCATTGTGTCAAATGTGCCTGTTTGACGTTGAAGAACATAGTCAAACCAGATAGGCAACGTCCAACCATCCATACCATTAATTGCAATTGGATTGATGTTTTTACCACGGAATGTGGCAATAACATTATTTAATTCTTCTGTTGTAGTTGGTGCTGTTAGACCGTTATCAGCAAACATCTTCTTGTTATAATAAAGAACAAGATAGTCTGCACCACGAGGTACGCCATAGATTTTTCCTTCTTTAGCGAAACCATCAAAAGACCCCTCAACAAAATCTAAATCTTTAAAGTTCGCCTCATCCAAACTTACAAGTAAATTGTTATCAAGTAGTGGTTGAATAAAGGACGGTTGTCCCCATACTTGCATAATGTCAGGCAGATCATTCGTAGATGAATATACCTTCACTTTTGCTTTATAAGGCTCATCTTGTAATGCTTCTACTTCAATTTTCACGTTTGGATAATCCACCATATACTGATCAATAATATCCTGTTCAACTTTACCAAGACCATTCGCTCGATCAGCAAGTGCCGTAAAGAACTTTAGCGTAATCTGTTCTGGTTCTGGATCCTTTGTTGTTCCTTCCGCAGGTGAAGGAGTAGAATTAGCATTCTTATCTCCGCTATTCGTACTAGTTCCTCCGTTATTACTGCATGCTGCTAAAAACAGCATTGTACATACTAGCAATAACATCGCCCAACTCATTCTTTTGTTTCTCATTGTTCCCCCAACCTTTCATGAAATATTGTTGTTTGTCATATTCCCTTCGTGTCTAATCTTAATGTTAAAGCGAATTTCTATCGAAAAACATGTATGAAATTTTAGATGAATACTATGATTTTTCAGGTTCACTGCCTAGTATGGTTTTCAATTAATGTAAATTTGCTATACTTAACTGACAATCAACTAATCTATATCGTCACTATATCGAGGGGGGTATTCTAGCTATGTCACAATCCAAAATCAAGATTAATCGTCCCTATCCCATGCGCTGGAAACTATTCTTATGGATTGCCCCTTTCTTCCTTGTCACGATTGCTATTACTGGTGGATTTTCGTATTTTATCGCATCAAAGCTTGTCCTGAATAATGTTGGTCAAGCTCAATACAATCTTGCCAAAACGAGTCTGGATCAATTTGATTATATTGCCCAAGACGCAATAGACTTTTCTAACTACTTATTTCTATCTATTCATACACAGCAATTGCTAGCAACCGAGAATGATCCCGTAGTACGAAAGGATCTTTTCTCTTCTCTATCTACCTTGATGGTTACTCGCCATTCTATGCAATCTGTCATTCTGTATACATTAGATCCTAATAATCATCAACAGCCGTTTGCTATTAATCATGCTGGTATTGCAAGCGCTATCCCTTTTGATCGTTTCGCTAGCTCTAGTCTTTATCAACAAACGCTTGAAGCGGATGGCAAACCTGTATGGGCACTTATGAGCGCACACGAAACAGTATTTGATGGAGATCGTCAGACTAAAATCGTCTTATCCAAGGTCGTAAAGGATAGTAATACATTAGATCCTAAAGGTGTTGTGCTACTCGGATTCAATGAATCCAAATTAAGAGAGCAATATATGAAAACGGTAGGAAAAGACAATCAAATCTACGTCATTGATCAGAACGGACTAATATTAAGCGCATCCAACCAAGAGTGGCAACATAAAAATGCTACTGAACTCCCTTTCATTGATGGATATGAAGCTTTACTAAACAATGAAAAACTCACTCATATTAATAATAAGCAATGGATCGTTAGTCATAGCTCATCTGGGTTAACAGGTTGGCATGTTCTCGTTGTACAGGAGAAGCAGCAACTCTTAACTGAGTTAAAACAGATTCAATCCATTACGATAGTGATTATGGTAGCTTGTTTTGTTGTCAGTTTGATTATTACGTGGATTGCTTCATCACTTATAACGAACCCCCTTAAGAAGTTACTTCGCTCAATGCGAAGACTACAAAATGGAGACTTTAGTCAACGGGTCGACTTCTCTGGACAAGATGAGATAGGGCGCTTAGGTGAGGGTTACAACAATATGGTCATCCGTATTAAAGATTTGATTGATGAAGTATATGCCATGCAACTAAAGCAACGAAATGCTGAACTGAAAACATTACAAGCTCAAATCCATCCTCATTTTCTATACAATACACTAGATATGATATGCTGGACAGCTCAACAGCGCGGACAGAAAGATATCTCTGAACTTGTCTATTCGCTATCTAATTTATTCCGGCTTAGTCTCAGCGAAGGACGAGACTTCATAACACTTGAAGAGGAACTTGAGCTCATTCGTAGCTATTTATATTTACAGAAACAACGGTTCAAAGACCGTCTTCACTTTGAAATTCATGTACCTGATGAAGCACTAGCATTACATGTACCCAAATTATTACTTCAACCATTGATAGAAAATGCAGTTATTCACGGGATAGAACCACTTCATGAGCATGGATTTATCCAAGTAACAATCCAATATAGTGCTCAACAATTGAATATTGAAGTAATGGACAATGGCGTTGGAATTCAGCAGGAAAGACTGCACCAAATTAATCAAGCACTCCTTCAACACTCTAATCTACATCACGATCAACACTCTTCTGCATTCTTTGCATTAACCAATGTGAAAGATCGATTAATGATTATTTATGGCTCAGACATCTTATTCCATATTACAAGTACGGAGGGTAAGGGTACACTTGTATCCATGACATTTCCGATTAGTGAAGGAGGAATACATCATGGTTAAACTTATGATTGTTGAAGACGAAGAAATTATTCGTGAAGGTATACTCCATATGATTGATTGGCAAGCATATCATATTGATATTTGCGCTTCAGCTACGAACGGCCTTGAAGCTCTTGAACTCTTCTCAAAACATTTACCAAACCTATTACTTACCGATATTCGCATGCCACAACTCGACGGATTAGAGTTGATTGAACAAGCACGCTCTAAAGGCTATAATTTTATCCCGGTCATTCTTTCTGGCTACAATGATTTTAACTATGCTCGAAGAGGAATATTACTAGGAGTAGTTGATTATGTCCTTAAACCATGCCGCCCTGAAGAACTTTTAAGTGCTGTACTGGCTGCCAAACAGCAATGGGAAGAACAACAATCACAGGATCAAACCTTGCAACAACTTCAATTAACATGGTCAAAAAACCGTACATTAGCGAAGCAGCAAAAGCTAACACAATGGATTGACCAAAGACAATTAGGCTATGAAAATCGAATACTTACGATGAAGGAACTAGAAATTAAAATTCAACCTACTCATCTCCACGTAGGTACGATTCAAATGGATCATCAGCTAATGGATGCTAAGTATACAACTGAGGATAGGGATACACTACAATATGCAATTATGAATATATTAGCCGAAACATTAGAGGAATTGTATCTAGGGAAGCTAGAGTACTTCGCATATAAGGGGCATATGGTCTGGTGTGCAAATCTCCATGAGAAAATGAATAATGACCTTTTGATCGAGCAACTACGCAAGCTTCAAGAAAATATCCAACAATATCTTCAATTATCTATAAGCATCGGAGTTGGCGATGAGGTCGAACATATTGATAACATTCACATTTCCTTTCAGCAAGCGATGAAAATGCTAGAATCGCGCTTCTTCAATGGCGTAGGATCTATCTTCATCTATAATAAATTAACCAATACGGTGATGAATGAGCAAGATTCTATCTTAGTGAATGCCGAAATTAATATGCTCGAGGATGAGCTACTTGCTTCGATTGACAATGGACAGTATGCCTCTACACTCGATCTTACTGAGCAATGGCTAGATAAGCTTAGAGTCATATCTAATCAAGATCGCAATGAGGTTCAACTAAAAATTAGTAGCTTTATGTTAGAGCTACAGAAACTAATGTCCAAACAAGCGACAAGTTCATTCGAGTGGAAAAACCAGATCATTAACTGGGTCGAACATCTACCCTATGCAGAGACGTTAGATGAGTTAAGTGTATTGCTGAAGAAAATGATTCAGCAGTTGATTGAAGCTCTATCCGAACGCCAAGTGCTACATCGAACCGTTCAATCAGCCATTGATCTCATTCATGAGCGATATCAAGGCAATCTTTCCTTAGATCAAGTAGCCAAAGAAGTATTTGTATCTAATACGTACTTAAGTACATTATTCAAACAAGAGCTGGGGACTAATTTTCTAGATTACCTTCATCAATTTCGTATTGAAAAATCCAAGCAACTACTGCATAATCAGCTCAAAGTTTTTGCTGTTGCTAGGATGGTAGGATATCAGGATGAACGGCATTTCAGTCATACGTTTAAGAAATGGACTGGAGTTACACCTACGCAATTCCAGAAACAACAGATAACCCATTAACTGTCGTCATCGTCAAATCACAGATCAAAAATAGGCTTCCCAAAAGTTCAAAGAACTAATGGAAAGCCTATTTTATCAAATCATATCACTAATCAAATGTAGGTAACGTATATAATTAAGGATTTGTTGACCAAAGACCAGCATGTTTCAATAGAACACGTGGATGCAGTTTAAGCTGAGCAACCATTAAGTCAGCTAAGTCCTCTGCTTGCATTACTTTTTCTGGATTACCGTCTGTTAAGTTCAATTCAACAGCCATTTCCGTTGCAACAGTACTTGGCGTCAACGTCGTAACACGAATATTTTTCTTACGTACTTCAAGCATTAATGACTCACTTAGTCCGATTACTGCTGCTTTCGAAGCTGTGTATGCACTAGTAAGTGGTGCTCCTCTTTGACCAGCTGTTGATGAGATATTAATAATATCGCCTGTATTACGCTCCATCATTTCAGGTAATACTGCACGTGTTGTGTAGTATACGCCTTTTACGTTTACGTCGATAATATTTGTCCATTCATCTGGCGTTAAATCCATAAAGCCACCGAATTTCGCAATACCTGCATTGTTCACTAAAATATCGATAGCACCAAGTTCGCCTCTAATGGACTGAACGGCTGACGTAATAGATTCCAAGTCTGCAATATCGGCTGCAGCTATTGAAACGTTCACATCATATTGCTTAAGTTCCTCCGCTACTTGTTGTAAATTTGTAAGTGTACGTCCAACAAGACCGACGTGAACACCTTCCTTTGCGAAAGCTATGGCTGTTGCACGTCCAATACCACGTCCTGCTCCTGTAATTAACGCTACTTTTCCTACGATCGATTGCATATTGTTCGCTCCTTTAATTGATATAGTTACATTTTACACATAATAAAGGGTTATAAACCACATGAATTCAACAATTAAGTTACGCTCTCTTAGTCAGTAGCTAGAATTGCATTAAAAGAAAATAATTTTCATAAATTTTATATTTATTTTGGTATTTTTTTTAATGGTTATATTACAATATTGCATCCTTTATATTATAATAGCTCATAAGATCGCTTACATTAATGAGTTTATCGACTTTAATTATGGGAGGAAATGACAGATGACGACGTTCAAGAATGAAATTATCGTTTCTAATAGTCCTACTAGAGAGCAAATTGAACATATTTACGATATACTAGGTGATGTTTTTTCTGTAGGTCGTGCTTTTTTTCAAGAAAGAATGGATTTTGATTCGTCATACGATGCTAATACAACGTGGTTTGCCACTGTCGATGGTACAGTTGCCTCCATTGTACAAATATTCCCACTCCATATTCGTGTAGGTAAATCTAGCTTGAAAATTGGAGCAATGGGTAGTGTTGGAACAAATCCAAACTTTCGCGGTATGGGACTAGCACATCAAATACTTAACGCTCAGACAGATTGGATGAAAAACGAAGATTATGATCTTAGTATGCTACTTGCTAGCATTCATCCTTTCTACGAAAAGGTTGGCTGGAAGCTTATTACCGAAAAAGCATATTCGATATCGCGCCCAACAATATCGCCAAGCAATGATCGTTTAGAAATTATTCCTTTTGAACCTGCTTACTTAGACGATTTACGTGCCATCTATGAGCAGTTTAATAACAATCGTACTTATACTGTCATTAGAGATAAATCCTATTGGCAGGATCTAATAAAATGGCCTTTATGGAAAAATAATGATTGCTTACTTGTTCGCAAGGACAATCGCATCGTTGCATATGGCATTATGGAAAAGAGTGATAAAGACAGTATCTTCATTCATGAATTTGCCTATCTTAAAGATGCGGAAGAGGATGCTGTAGATTTATTTCTTGCATTATGCCAGCGACGTCCTCATGCGGAGCAAATTTTCTCTATGCTTTCTGAAGATCATCGCATCACCTCCTATTTTAAAGAACATGCTGCAACTGAGCATAAAATAGATATAGCGATGTGGAAAAAAATCAATTTCACATCTACTTTTAACAAGCTAAAGCCGGAATTAGAAGCCAGACTTCAGCGCAATGAGCATACTACCTCGCAAGAGCTCCATCTTGACATTTATAGTGGAGATGAGCATATTTACTTAGATTATAAGCATGAACAGCTTACGGTTTCCCAAGCAAGCTTACCTGATATTACGTATACGCCGCTTGTTGTTGATGAACTTCAATTAATTAAATATATCATTTGGGGATATGATGAAGCCACTGATGGCTCTGAATATTCTAGTATTTTACAAGCATTGTTCCCTCAGCAGAATGCAACCTTCTATTTCTCTGATCGTTTCTAATGATTAAGCAACACAATAAAAATAAACAGCTACTTCGTACAAAGAGGGGTGTTCCTATACAGGAACACCCTCTTTTATCTTTATCCATTTCATTCGGTGCTTGAACGATTAATTAATGTAAGTTTTTTTCTTATTTCGCCCCACGCAGTGCTTGAACGATTAATTAAAGCAACTTTTTCCTTATTGCACATCATGTGGACAATTATGTTCAATTTACTCGTCTGCCAACTTTGACATTGCCATTAATACCGCACCATAAGCTGCGTCTTTGATCGGCATAATTAACTCCACAGTAGGATAACTTTGTGCAAGCTTTTTCGCTAACGCTTCGCGTACAAAAGAAGATTTATGCAGTACACTACCTGCAATCGCAATCGGCGTATCGTATAACCCTAATCGATTTATAACTGGAACGACAAGCTCATATAAAGAATCGGTGCATCGGTCTGCAAGAGCAATGGCATGCTGATCTCCTTGCTCACAAGCGAGCGTCATAATCGGCGCTAGATTGGCAATTTCCTTTTTCGTCGTTTGCTTATCATAGACAAAGCCAACAATTTCTTGTACTGTACGTAGCCCAAGTCGCTCATATACTAGAGTTGGAATAATCGTTCCCGATATTCGTCCATCCTCTGTCTGCACTAACGTAGATAGCAGATCACGACCAATGCTATAACCGCTACCTTCATCGTCTATAAGATGACCAAACCCACCTGTCCGATGCTGCTCGCCTGCCTCGTTAACCCCATAGCAAATAGAGCCTGTACCTGCAATAAGTATTATCCCTTTCATTGCATTTTGTGCACCGTACAATGCAGTTTCTTGGTCACCTGTTATCGTTAATTGACCTAAAAATCCGTTATCTCGAACATTTTGCTCAAGAAAGCTTTTCACAAGCGGATTACTAATACCTGCCGCTCCAATACACATATGTGTAATATTTTCAAGCGAGCCACAGCAGCTTATCATTTGCTTGAACATCTCTACAAATGAAGCCTCGATATTTGCTCGATCACCGCCGTTTATGTTAATTGGTCCAACGGTAAATGATAATGCAATTCCTCCATCATCATGCGCAATCGTAACCGCCGTTTTTGTACCGCCACCATCAATTCCAACGACATATGCCATAATTCCATTTCTCCTTGTTATCTTGTTGCTCTACAGTTGAATCGTTATTTGTGCAGCGGGCAGCTGCTCACCATTCAGTAATGGAATAAGCGAACGGAACGTATTAATAGAATATTCGAATGCAGCAATTCCAGTAAACTGACCCTCTATTAATGACAAATCATAAGGTCTACCTAATGTAATTGCTGTTACCTTGCATCCTGAAGCGATCATTCGTTTTACTAACTCTAGCTGTCCTTTATTTTCCCGACCGTTAAATAGTCCGATAACAGCATGATTATAGCGATTGATGTTACTCATGATCGCTTCGATTTGTTCTGCACTAGGATCAATATCCATTATTTCATATGCAGCTTTAAAATGCTCCCCCAAATATTGAGCGAAGTTCTCATTCTTATTGACACTACTAGATGCCATATCACTGCGATAGGAATACGAACCTATAAATAATAGTTGCTCATCTCGAGCATGCACTTGTTCAATTTCACCTTTAACAACACATATCGTTTCCGTTCGCATCAGCTCATTAGCTCGGCGATGCACTTCACAGCCGACAATATTATAATTCGGCACCTCTACCTCGCAATATTGAGCTTTATAAGCTAAAATCTTGCTAACAGCCGCATCAATAACTGCTTCTTCTAGATCACCAGCAACTACAGCCTCTTCAATAAGATGAACAGCATCCTTCACAATCCCAGTGGAATGACTAATAAAGATTAGATCAATGCCTGCTTTAATTGCACCTAACGCTCCTTGTGCTGTACCATAATAACGTTTAATAGCATCCATCTCTAAGCAATCCGATACGACTAACCCTTTATACCCTAGTTTTTCTTTTAATATCTCTGTAATAATCGTATACGACATTGTACCTGGCAAACCAGACTTTTCTATTTGCGGGAATAAAATATGTGCACTCATAATAGCATGAGCTCCTTGCTCAATGGCTGACACAAATGGAAGTAACTCCAACTGTTCAAGTTCTTCAAGCGACTTATCAATTGTAGGTAGGCCAATATGAGAATCTACATTCGTATCTCCATGTCCTGGAAAATGTTTCAATGATGACATCACCCCACCATCGATTAAACCTTTCATCATCGCAATTCCATATTCCTGTACAATTTCTACTGAATCACCGTAGGAACGAACATTAATAACAGGATTAAGCGGATTATTATTAATATCCATGACAGGTGCAAGGTTGAAGTTGATTCCAAGCGCTTTAAGCTCTCGAGCTGTTATGCGACCTGCAGCATAAGCATTTTCTGGTCTTCCAGATGAGGCAATTGCCATCGCACCAGCTACATTTGTCGCATCTTTCGGCATCCGTGTGACTCTGCCGCCCTCTTGATCAATCGTAATAAAACCAGCAATACCAGTATGTTTTGTAAATGATTGTTGTAATTCCGATACTAGATTACCTAACTGAAATTTATTTTCAATATTATGTGAGAATAGAATGACATTCCCGACTTTATAGTGCTGTATTACTTCCTGCATCTCTTGCGATATCTCTGTAGATGGAAAGCCCGTAACAATCATCTGTCCTATCTTTTCTCGTAGCGTCATTTGCTCGATTGTTTTCATCAGTACTCACTCCATCCTCTAATTGTATAAATGATATTGCTGTTTCATTTGAGCAAACTGGTTGCTTTCCTCTGCAAATTGCTCAAGTAGCTCTTTCGCTTGGACATGCTTCGTGCGATATATATTATCTCCACCAAGTAAATCAATAAATGGGCGAGACCCTTCCTTTACTGGTGGAAGGAATGAAAACTGCTCATACAAGTCTCTAATGGTAAACAACATCGTAACGCCAATATTAATCGGTTTAATTGCACTTAAGTCTGTAATGTATAGTTGGACACCTCCACATAGTTCGCCTGAATGTTTAGATGCACTAGGCTTAAAATGTACGGGACGGAAGCGAACCCCTGCGAGACCTTTCGCATTTAGCTCATCTGATAATTGCTGAGCCCCTATATATGGCGCACCGATCATTTCAAAAGGGAATGTTGTGCCGCGTCCTTCCGAACAATTGGTCCCTTCAAACAAACATGTTCCTACATATAATAGTGCGGTTTCGTAACGAGGCATACCCAAAGAAGGATGAACCCAAGTCAAGCCTGTTTGTGGGAATGACATACTACGTCCCCACCCCTCTAGACGAACAACATGGAGCGATGCATTCCAATTCATCTGTTCATTAGCCATTGTCGCTACTTCTCCTGCCGTCAAACCATACCTGGCGGCTAGTTCATAATTGCCGACAAACGACTTAAATCCAGACTTCAGAATATTACCTTCAACCGTCGTACCATTGAGCGGATTAATACGATCAAGCACAACAAATGGTACACCTGCTTTCGCACAATCCTCTAGTGCATACAGCATCGTATAAATGAACGTATAATAGCGTACTCCAACATCCTGAATATCATAGACTATAATGTCTACCTTCTCTAGCATTTCAGCAGTTAAGCGCTTGGAATCTTTACGGTATAAGCTATAAACAGGAACATTAGTAAAAGGATCAATATACGTATCTACTAAAGCACCAGCATCAAGATCCCCTCGCACTCCATGCTCAGGAGAAAACATTGCCACTAGATGAAAGTTTTCATGCAAAACAGTAATTGTAGATTGGAATTCCTTAGTAAGTCCTGTCGGTGTAGTAATTAGCCCTACACGCTTACCTTCCAATAAATGACGATAGTTCAAAATAGAATCTATTCCGTTTAACACCATAATTTTCAACCTCCTAAAACTTTTCATCTACTTCCAAATAAGCTTCTCGATATGAAAAGTGCGACGAAAGCATCATCTTAACTTTTGATAGCTTCTCGATTAACTATCTACAAATCAAAAGTTACAACGGAAGCATAAGCTAAACCTTTTCTTAGCTTAGGTATAGAATGAGGGAATATCTCTTATATGAATACAAGAAACACTCCCTCTAATTTGGACAAATTGTGCGTGAAACTACCTAAGACTAGACTGTCTAACCTTCATCGTTTCTGGAGCTACCATAAATGCTTCCGCATACGTTTTCCTTGCTTCACAGCCACGTACAACTGCCAAAGCTTTATAGTAATCCATATATTTAAATGATTTGCTATTCGTAACGAACCAGTGTTTACTGAGCGCATCAATCCATAAATCATATGCCGCTTGTTCAAAATCTACATAGACGTAAGGAACGTAATCTACAGCATCCTCCCAGTTTTCGGAGTAATACAATCTTGCCGCAAAATGTGCGGCGTACTCTCGTTCGAAAGTTGGTAGGCTTGCGAAAAACCGAGCATCGTTGACGATATGATGTGTTAGTGCATGATCCTTATGCATACTATTTTTCCAATGCGTAATAATGATGTTCGGCTTCACGCGACGAATAACATCACAAACCTCCATTCGAATTTGCTGGTTGTCAGGAAGTTCACCATCGCAGTAATCAAATACGACTGCTTCCCCGCCAAGCAAGGTAGCAAATTGCTCCGCTTCCTTTACTTTTTGCCCGCGATATTCCTTCATATCATGCCCTGCTGGAACACCGCGTTCACCAGCAGTTAAAGCCAGTGTTACAATATGATCTCCTTTTAAGCTATGACTAGCAAGAACACCACCAGATGCAAGTTCGACATCGCCTACATGTGCTCCAATTGCCAATATCGTTAGTTTCTCACTCATGTCTAAACTCCCTTCGCAGTATAGAAAATTCCTTTTCTACTGTAAATCCTGCTTTTTGATAAATTCGAATGGCTGGATTATCGATTCCAGTAAATAATGAAATATAGTCACAGTCTGCACTCTGAAAAGCTTCAACCATCCGGAAAAACAGCGCGCTACCTAGCCCATATCCTTCATGCTCTGGATGAACGCCAATACCACTAAAGAATGCTCGGCCATTATCCTGACGGATAATAGGACCTGCAAATCCAACACATTCTGTTCCTTGAACAGCAACTACGATCGGGACATTCTGATTCATATAATATGTAACATCTTTTTCCCATTGAGGATTTTGCAAGACACTCAATAAGGATGTCAAGTTAGTATGAATAGAAGAGTTAAAAAACGTAATATGATAGCCTAATTCCATTGCTTTTTTTTCTTTTTCTAAAATATTCTCAGGAATAGTAAAGTCACTAAGCGGCAAATACATTCCACACTGCGTCGCTCGATCAACATAACCTCGCGTCAGCATCACTTCATATAACGGCTGATCCTTACTTATACCTGGTGCATTATTATGCTCGTGACTTGGATTGCTAGGAATATTCCATTTGAGCTTCACAGGATTGAAAAATAATACATCAGCTTGCTTCTTCCCAAGTGAGATAAATCTTTCCTCTAAGCATTCCAGTAAAGCATCATAATGCTTCGCTTCAGCGAATGTGCTAGCAACTATTACGGTAGTTATATACCCCGCAATATCACCAAGCGGCAAATCATCTCCACTACAACCAGCTGCAAAGCCAACAATATCATCACCTTTACACCCTACCCACATACATTCAGCATCGTAATAGCGATGATCGATGAAGACTTCACGAAACGAAAATTCTGTAAAAGGCTGATAGTTATATTTTGTTGCTTCTTTATTCCAAAGCTCTACTACCGCAAAGCTATCTTCTTCAATAAAAGGTCTTATTTGCATGTCGCTAGCCTCCCAATGATTATCTGGAATACGGCAAAGAAATTTTCCCCATAACAACAGGTGCTGATGCACCCGTTACTTGTGGAATATTATTCGCTAACCCTTCTAGCGTGAAGTGAGCAAGTAACGCAAAGGCAATCGCTTCCTTAGCATCACTGTTGCCGCCGATATCTTCTTGCGTCAACACATCTACTTCATGCTGTGCAAACATCTGCTTCAAATAAAGTAGTAACGTTTCATTATAACTACCTCCACCGCCAATAAGCAGCTGCCCAGCACGATGTTTAGGTGCAATGTATCGCTCATAGCTATCGGAGATACTCCATGCTGTTAAGTAAGTAACCGTCGTAATAACATCGACCGCACTCCAGCCTTTCTCGTTCATCATTGTTATTATTTGCGCAACGTATTGCTTCCCGAATCGTTCCCTGCCTGTTGATTTCGGTAGCGCCATCGTATAGTATTCATCCTGCTGAAGAGAGCTTAGTAACTCTTCAATAATAGTACCTTGAGCGGAAATTTTACCACCTACATCCATCGTCATCGGTGCGAATAACTCTGATACAAGTCCATCAATAATCATATTTCCTGGACCTGTATCAAAGGCAAACACATCACTCGGTAAAGCATTTGCTGGCAAAACAGTTATATTTCCTATACCACCAATATTTTGCAAAAGTTTTGTTTGTTTTTCATTCGTATACAGTAAATACTCTGTAAAAGGTACTAAAGGCGCTCCTTGTCCTCCCATAGCCATATCTGCTACGCGAAAATCAGATACGGTAGCGATTGCTGTGCGATTGGCAATGACTGAACCATCACCAATTTGTACCGTGCAGTGCAAATTATAACCATCAACCCAATTCCCCTCTGGGGCATGATAGATCGTTTGACCGTGCGAGCCTATAGCTGTAATTTGCGAAGGTTGAAGTCCACTTTGCTCAATAACAGATAATGCGGCCTGTGCATATAATTCACCGAGCCACATATTCATCGCACCAACTCGATCTACCGTAGCGTTCGCTGGATGAAACAATTCAAATATTTCATTTCTAGCACTTTCAGGAAAAGATGTATTTTCAAAAGCTAGTAAGCGAACTGCTATCGCTTGCTCTCCCTCATGTACTGGAGAAACTTCGATTACCGCTGCATCAATACCATCTACCGATGTACCAGACATCAAGCCAACTACGTATCTCGCCTCTACTTTTGTGTGATTATCCATTAACCTTTCACCGCTCCAACCGTTACCCCTTCAAGGAAGTATTTTTGCAGACTGAAGAATAGAATAAACATTGGAACTGCTGAAATGGTTGCACCCGCCATCATTGGCGCAAAGTATGTTGTGTTAGCAAAACGGAAGTTTTTCAAGCCGACTTGAATCGTCTGCATATCCATCGTTTGAGTTACGAGGAATGGCCAGAAGAAATCGTTCCATGCTGCCATAAATGTAAGGATTGCTAAAACAGCCATAACTGTTTTCGATAGTGGAAGAATGATATAATAGAAAATTTTCGGTTGAGAACATCCTTCAATTTTTGCTGCCTCAATAATTTCCTTAGGAATAGACGACATAAACTGTTTAACTAGAAAAATATTGTACACCGTTACGATACTCGGCATGATTAGTGCTTCATACGTATTCTTTAATTCGAAAATATTAACCATTAAAATATATAGTGGTACTTGCGTTACTTGTCCTGGAATCATCATAGATCCTAACAAGATTGCAAACAGTACGTTTTTACCCTTAAAGTTCATTTTCGCAAAAGCATAACCAGCCAAGGTAGCAAACAAAACGTTAGATACTGTTATACAACCTGCTACAATTAATGAGTTTAATAACCAATTATATGTGTACTGATTAAAATTAAAGAAAAACTTATAGGATTCAAACGATATTTTACTTGGGAAAATAGAGTAACTCATCGCTCCAGCTTCTACTGGATCACCGAATGACGAGATAATCATAAAATAAATAGGGAAAATGGTTGCTAGTGCAAACAGGCCTAGGAACGTAATAATAAGACCATTCCGAAAAAACAACGCCCATCCACTTCTAAAGTTGTTATTGAATAAAGCCATCTATTTCGCCCCGCTTCCTAGTATTCGATGTCTTTGCCTAAGAACTTAAATTGAATGAATGAAACTATTCCAATAACTGCTGCGAGCATTAAAGATTGTGCCGCTGCCTCACCAAATTCAAAATATGTGAACGCATTGTTAAATATTAACAATCCTACCATTGTCGTTGCATGGTCTGGTCCCCCGCCCGTCATTAGATAAGCGTTTTGGAATACTTGGAAAGATCCAATTATACCTGTAACAAGTAGGAAAAGCGTTGTTGGCTTAAGGAAAGGAATGACGATAAACCATAGTTTTTGCAAGAAGGATGCACCGTCAATTTCAGCTGCTTCATAATAGCTATTGTCAATACCAAGTAGTGCAGCTAGATAAATAATGATTGCTGTACCATGACTAGATAACCACGACATTAATACTAGTGAAAACATAGCTGTTGCACTGGAACCAAGCCAATTTTGATTCTCTAGGCCAAAAAACATAACGATCTGATTGGCAATACCAGATTTCAAAGGATCAAAAATCCAAAGCCATACTACTGCAAGCGCTACACCAGATGCTACTGCCGGTAAATAATAAATTGCCTTAAATACAGTCTGTGTTTTTTTCTTAAATGGTAAAATTAAAATAGCGACTAAAAATGATAAAAAGATATTAAATGGAACTGTTAATAACGTATAAACTCCAGTATTTTTGAGAGCCTTCCAAAAAAGACCATCAGTGAATGACTCTTTGAAATTTTCTAACCCCACAAAAGTGGACCCTAATGGTCTATAATCTTGTAAGCTAATGATGAAAGCGTTGATGACTGGATATGCGGTAAACAAAGCAAATGCAATGAGTGCTACTGCGATAAAAGCATATCCCCATCCTGAATCACTTTCGACTTTTAATTTCTTTTTTCTAGTTAATGTTTGACTCATTAGGACGCACCTCTCTTCTTAGAACAATCAAACTTCTTCATAGTTATAATGAGAGCTGTACGTACTTTGACGTACAGCTCTTATTATTAATAATTAGTCTACAACTACGCCATCTTCACCGAAGGATTTGATTGCAGCTGATTTAACTGCATCATACATTTCTTGTGGTGTAATCTCGTTTGCTAGTAGAGCTTGCAACTTCGGAACGATAACCTCAGTTTCGATTTTAATAGCTTCTGCAGCAAGATCAGTTGGAATGTCTGTACGAGCAGCAACTGCTTTAGACATCATAATTTCATCTGCTTTAATGTTTTCTTCGCTACGAGGATATACTTCTAAAACTTCAGAGTTTCTAGCTGTTTCAGTAATTGGAGACAAGAACAACTCATTGCTATAGTTTGCAGCTACCGAACCAGAAGATAAGTAGTACATAGCTAAAGCGATATTTTTAGTGTGCTCTTCAGTCGGTTCTTTTTTACCACGTAATGCGATATAACCATCAACAACCGTAGTAGGGATGTAGCTAGCACCATTGAATGTCGGTACTGGAAGTGGAACGTATTCTGCCTCGATAGATTCCGCTACTGCTGAACCATCATTAGCTTTAATTTTTTCATTGTTCAAGCGTGCAGAGTTTTCAAAGCTTGCTAGACCTTTACCAGTAATCATCGTTTGGCCTGTCAAGAACATATTCCAACGTTTACCAGCATCGATAGAGCTTAACTCTTTTGGCATAGAACCATCATCAATCAATTGACGAATAGATGTTAGAAGACCTAAGAAGTTTTTACTTGTATAAGAGAACTTAAGATTTTCATCAAAATATTCAGGAAGACCTGCAGACTTAGCCATAATGCTCAAATAGTCTTTAGAAGTTACACCAGCTGTTGCAAATACGAAACCGTAACGAGAAGTATCGCCTTTAGCATCTTTCACCACACCAGCTTTGATCGCCTCACGGAACTCATCGTATGTCCATCCATTTTGTTGAACAGCTTTCCAATCAATATTTGCTTCCTCTAGGAACTGCTTGTTACCACCAATAGAGTGAACAGCCATGTATGCAGGCAAACCGTACTGTGCACCTTCTAGTTGGAAATATTTCATAGGTATTTCATCATAATCTGCTTTCATCTCATCAGTTAAAGCGTTGTTAATATCTAATAACATACCAAGAGCAGCATATTTTGATGTAGCAGTTGAACCAACCCATGCAATATCTGGTGGAGAACCAGCATTAACTTGAGTGTCTAGCTTTTGTGTCATATCTTCCCAGCTTGCTGGTTCGATTTTTAATGTTAGATGTGGATATAATGCATTGAATTCTTTTTCCATGTCAGTAAAACGAGCTTGATAGTTAGCTGATGCTGGTGGCAATAACGCAGTAATCGTATCCTTAGCTGCCGTTGGTTCAGAAGTGGGACTATTTGTGTTACCCGAATTTGTAGCAGGAGTATTATTTCCATTATTCCCGTTACCGCTACAAGCTGCCAATAATGATACAAGCATAGTTACTGCCAAAAATAGAGTTAAAACACGCGATCTCTTTTTCATAGATAGTAGCCTCCTCAATTTTGAATTGCATCAGTACAGTCTTACTACTCACTTCAATTACACTACGCTAATGATGTGATTGCTTGCTTCAAACGTCCTTCATTTTCATTGAGCGCTTTCTCTGCTTCAAGTGCACCTAACCCCGTCTTAATCATCATTATTGCTAACTTACAATTCATTGATGCCTTTTCAAGTACTTCTGTGGCGGTTGATGAATCTACATCAGTTGCTCTCATAATGATACGAACAGATCGATCTACTAGTTTAATGTTGCTAGCCTTCAGGTCAACCATTAGGTTGTTATACGTTTTCCCTAGTTTGACCATCGTACAAGTGGTTAGCATATTAAGCACTAGCTTCTGAGCAGTACCAGCTTTCAATCGAGTTGAACCACTAATTACTTCGGCTCCAACAACAGGTGAGATGCAAACATCGACAATCGGTTCAAACTTGGAATCCTTATTGTTACAAACACCGATTGTTGCTGCTCCAAGTTCCTTCGCCCTCGTCAACGCGGCAATTACAAAATTCGCACTGCCACTCGCCGAGATGCCGATAACTGCATCCTTTTCCGTTATCCCAATACTTTCGATTAAAGCGATACCTTCTTCAGCATCGTCTTCACACCCTTCAACTGCTTTTCTGAGCGCAATATCACCGCCTGCGATATACCCCTGAACCAAGATTGGATCAGTACCAAAGGTGGGAGGACATTCGGAGGCATCTAGAACACCTAATCTCCCCGAAGTGCCTGCACCTATGTAAAACATTCTGCCATCATTAGATAATTTATGATGTAGAATATCTACCGCCTTAGCAATGTACGGAATTTCTTTGGCTACAGCTGCGGGCACCAGAGCATCTTGTTGATTCATTAGCTGTACCATTTGCTCCGTAGTACACTCATCAATTATGAATGTTTCTGGATTAACCGCTTCTGTTGTCAATCCCGCAAGGTAGTCATTCATAGTCATCCTCCTCATGCTAGTTAAATGTGACATATTAATTACGAGGGATGTTAGTTTTATTCACATACCTTATAAACACATAGTAATACATCATTTTTATCTCGTCAATAGTTTTTGAAATAAAATTTCAACTTGCATTAATATTCTGATGTTTTATTTCACTTCTTTCAAAAGTTATTATACATAATTTATGAAGCGCTTACAATAGGTTTTTGAAAATATTTAAAAAGCGCTTACAACTCAGTAAATATAAAGTGATTTTATTGACTTAGACATGCATAATAATTACTTTGTTGCATATATATAACCTCTTGGAATTAACTATACTATTTCGTCTATTAACCTAATTGGCTCACTTCATTTCACAAAAAAATAATTAGTTTTTTTTATTTTCCTTTGCTTTTTCAGGTCAATTTTTCTATTACTTATTAATTTTTTCAGTAATTATCACATAGCCGTTGTTAAGTTAAACGTTTTCATATTAGAGATAAGCTAACATCAATATATAATCTTATATCAACTGTACCAATAAAATGGTCACTATTTCTATCCAATTAATCCCACAACACTATATTGACTATAAAAAAGAGATATCCCAAAAGTTAGTTAAGAAACTAATTTTGGGATATCCCTATTTATCACACCAAATGTATTCAATTAATATCTAAGTTTATTCGTTAATATATTATGTGTTTTCGTTAGATACTTTTTAACATGCTCGTATTCTGCACTTGCAACGCCAGCAAACAAAATATCAATAATTGTCAGCATCGCAATACGTGATCCCATAGCTCCACTTCGAATCGTAATTTCAGGCGTAGAAATACTTAGTACAATATCTGCTCGTTCAGCGAGTACACTTTTATTATATTTAGTAATAGCAATACACTTCGCTTTGTTTTTAAGAGCAATCTCTAGAGCATCAATAATTTCAATCGTTGCACCCGAATTGGAGATGAAAATAGCTACATCACCCTTTTCAAGTAGCGTTGCTGCAGTAAGCTGGCTGTGGCTATCTGTATATGCATGACACATTTTATTAATTCGCGTAAATTTCTGTTCTCCATCCATGCAAATTAATCCTGAGGCACCAGCACCGAAAAATACGATACGCTTACTATGACATAATAAGTCTACGGCACGTGCGATTTCTTTGCGGTCAATAACACTAAGGGTATCTTCAATAGACTTGCAATTATTCAATGAAATGTTTGATATAATTGTCGATAGATCATCACCTGGCTGAATATCAGTATATTGAGCTTTGGGATCCTCATCACGAGAGCCTAAAGAAGCCGATATGCTCACTATGAAATTACGATATCCACTATACCCCATTGTTTTACAAAATCTGAGGACAGATGCATCGCTCGTTTTACTGCCTTGAGCTAGCTCCTTGATCGAGAGGTGAGGAATTTCTTCCGTATTCTCCAAAATATAATCTCCAACCATTCTTTCTACAGGCGTAAGACTATCTCTCATCTCACGAATTTTAATTAGTATATTGTCATTTAGACTCATAATCTACCTACTCTAGTTTTTATTGACCTCATAAGGTAGTTCAAAAAGCAGAATTTGATAACGATGGTTGTCTTGCAGAAACATTGTAGGTTCGCGTGTACCAATTACGTACACTTGCGTTTCCTCCTTCCGCAAGTAGCGCTCCATCTTCTCGACATGCAAAATCCCACTTTTTGAACTTTTATTTATATTCATATCATAATCATAATCTATTACCTATTTCAACTAAAATAACATATAACATAAATTGTAATTTTATAGCTATTTCGAGGATATCATTCGTTCATGCAAAAAGTCAACAATATGCATCGCGGTCATCGGTTGCTCTGGCTTGTGCTTCTCAATACCAAGCTTCATCTGTAATAAACAACCTGGATTACTTGTTAACATATAGCTAGCTGCTGTTTGGTTAGCATACTCCATTTTATGTTCCAATATTGTCCCTGCCATTTCGGGCTGTACTACATTATAAACTCCTGCCGAGCCACAACAACTATCTGATTCAACCATTTCAATGTATTCAGCATTTACTATCCCTTTCATCAACGTACGAGGGGCACTAGACCCCTTCATTACATTTCGCAAATGACATGAATCCTGATAAGTCACCTTAACTTTCTGTTGATCACTATTTATTATCTTCTGATCAAATTTTGGAATGCGTCCCTTTTCGACGACTAATGTGCTTACATCAATCACACGAGAAGCGAACCATGCTGCATCCTCGCAATACTGCTTATCATCCTTCATCAGATGATCATATTCAACTAATATTGCACCGCACCCTCCTGCATTAGACACAATATAATCAACATTAAGCGACTTAAATGTTTCGATATTAACTGCAGCAAGTTCTCTTGCATCATTCATTTCACCGCTATGAGCATGAAGTGCACCACAGCAAACTTGGCTTTGTGGAATGTGTACATCAAAACCAGCAGCAGATAATAGTTCTACTGTATTGACATTCGTATTAGCAAACATGACATCCATAATACAGCCGCGGAACATCGCAACTTTAGCAATCGCTTCACCTTTAGCGGGGTAAAACTCTCCAAGTCTCTCTACTACGCCTTTGCTACTTGCTGGAGGCAGAATCCCTTCCATCTCTGCTAGATGATCTGGAAATAGCTTCATCATTCCAGTAGTTTGAGCAACCTTTTGCAGTCCTGACTTTTGATAGAACGCAAGTGAGCCACCCAGCAGTTTCATTGCGCTACGTTTCGGGAATAGCGTTCTAAATATTGTTTTACGCATAATCTTAACAGGTAATGAATGTTTCGCATGCTCTTCAATCGCTTCCTTCGTTTGCTCAATTAATTGTCCGTACTTAACATCAGCAGGACATGCTGGTTCACATGCACGGCAACCTAAGCATAAATTCATCTGATCCTCAAATTGTTGATCTGGTACCATTAGTCCATCAACCGCAGCCTTCATCAGTGCAATTCTCCCGCGTGGTGACGCTGGCTCCATACCTGTTTCCTTGAATGTCGGACAAGCTGGCAAGCAGAAGCCACAGCGCATACAATTTGTAAGCTGATCATAATCAAGCTTTTCCAACAATGTTCGTGCAAGAGGGTTCTTATGCTCGATATTAGGTTTACCTAGTGTACTAACCATGTTGTATCACCACTCTCTTCTTCGTTTCCTTTGCAAAAACTTTGCCAGGATTCAATATGTTAAGCGGATCGAACGCTAATTTAATTCCTTTCATCACATCAACTGCTGCAGTTCCAACTTTCCATTCCAAATAAGGCGCTTTTACAATACCGACGCCATGTTCACCTGTAATTGTTCCACCTAACTCAATCGCAGCTTCAAAAATTTCGGAAAATGCTTCTTCAACACGATGTACTTCTTCGTGATCTCTTGCATCTGTCGTTGCTGTAGGATGCAGATTACCATCCCCCGCATGTCCAAATGTCGCAATATTCACATTATATTTTTGTGCAATAGCATTTGTGCGAAGGATCATGTCCGCAATTTTAGATCGCGGTACAGTAGCATCCTCTAATATGGTCGTCGGACGTAAGCGAGCAAGTGCTGTAAATGCACTGCGCCTTGCAGTTAATAGCTTTTCAGCTTCTTCGCGAGTAGCAGCAATCTCAATACGATCTGCCTGCTCTTCTTTGCATATCGTAAAGATTTTATCAATATCACGCTCCACCATTTCTGGCTCGCCGTCTTGTTCAATAATTAGTATCGCTGCCATATCTAGTGGCAAACCGATTTTAGCGAAATCGTCTACGACACGTATTGTCGTATTGTCTAATATTTCTAATGTTGCCGGAATAATTTGCCCTTTAATAATGCTGGAAACGGTACGGGCAGCACCATAAATATCTTTATACATAGCGATCATCGTTTTTTTTGTTTTTGGCTGAGGAATGAGCTTTAGAATAGCTTCAGTAATAACCGCTAAAGTCCCTTCGGAACCAACGAGCAACTTCGTCAAGTCGTAGCCGGCAACATCTTTCGTCAGTTTCCCACCTGTATGAATAACAGAACCATTAGGCAATACAGCGGTCAATCCTAGTACATAATCCTTTGTCGTACCATACTTTAGTCCTCGCAGTCCACCTGAGCACTCTGCTATATTGCCACCGATTGTTGAAATTTTCATACTACTAGGATCTGGTGGATAGAAAAGCCCCATCCCTTCAACATGGGCAATAAACTTTCCTGTAATAACACCTGGCTGAACGGTAGCCGTTAAGTTTTCCATATCTATTTCAAGGATTTTGTTCATACGATGCATAACCATAACGATTCCACCCTGCAAAGGCGTAGTGCCACCGCAAAGGTTAGATCCTGAACCTCTCGTTATAATAGGAATATGCGAAGCGCTTGCAATTTTCATTATTTCACATACATGTTCTGTCGTTTCTGGATAGATAACTCCATCAGGTAATGCTTGTAGCATCGGTGTTCCATCATAGGAATGGGCAACTAACGCCTCTTGATCTGTTCTAAAATACTTTTCTCCGACAACATCTCGTAATTGCTTGGATATAGCTTCATTCAACATTGAACAATCCCCCTAATCGAAAGTAGACAGGTCATCTGATGACTTTGTGTTGATTATAGCTTAATTACGTTGTACAGTATAGTCAATACAATATTTTTTGGAGGAAAGCTATGCAACCGATTAAGGTAGAAACAGAAAAGGGACATGAAATTGTTCAACGTGTCATCCTTTCACAAATCGAGGATGGCAGTTTGCAACCCGGTCAAAAATTACCGTCTGTTGTAGACTTAAGCACCTCCTTCGGAGTTGGCCGCTCGACGATTCGAGAAGCGATTAGTGCACTAAAAGCAATGGGTTGGATAGATGTTAAACATGGTGGTGGCACATTTGTGAGCAAGGTGCTTCCTACACTACAAAGTAACTCACGCGATCCTTTTGAGGAAGCAGACAGTATAAAAGAAATTTTAGAAGTTCGTATTTGGCTTGAAAGCGGCTCAGCATCATTAGCTGCGGAGCATCGTAATGATGCTGATGTAGCTCGACTACAACATATAATATCGTCGATGCAACGGGCTGTAGAACTTGATGATACCCAAATGAGTGAACAAGCAGATATTGATTTTCATCTTGCCATTGCATCTGCGTCACATAACGAATTGCTCAATACATTAATGACTTCACTAACTAGCAAGCTTACTGAAACGATGGGAAAGACACGGCAACTATGGTTTTTCGAGGATAAATCATCTAGCACATTACTACTGAATGAGCATCGGGAGATTAGTGATGCGATCATTGCTCAAGATCAAGCTCTTGCCAGTAAGCTTATGCAGACTCATTTGCAAAAGGTAGAAAAAGTGCTAAAGCGTAATGGAAAGTGACCGATTCTAGTTTGGCTATTGAGTATATGTATTACTCTGTTACATAGAAAAAGACAAACCGCATTCAAGGGGACTAGGATCAGTCACCGATTGAGCACTTTGTCTTTTTCTGAACATGTATTAAACCGTATCTTTAATTAAAACTACCATAAACTATTTCAAATTATGATTGAAACAAATCTATATGAATCTTAACTACTGCTTTCTTAATTTTCCCTGCTTGTCCCATACCCGGTCTATGAATATCGTTCGGGAAAAATATAGCAAACATACCAGGCTTAAGATGAAGTAAGTTTTCATCTGATACTGGTGCATACAGTGCATAATCCTGTTCCCTATCATAATCTTTAGCTGTCACAATACCATCTCTTAGTGAAAAGTAACCAATGGTCTCTTCACCTGTAATCAGATATTGCAGATCAATATAGCTTTCATGCTTCTCAGCAAGATGACCTTCTGGTGATTTTGCATCGAATTCCATAATTGATACATACATAAGATCTCCGTTAATTTCAGTAAGTCCTAGAGGAGGATTATCTTTTAGTATTCTTTGAAGTTCCTCCATTGCGCGCACGATGACTTTATTCTCATATTTACTTTGAATTTCCCATGATGACATACTTCCTAGAATCATAATCTATTCCTCCAATATTGAATATCTCGCTATAATATAGAAGCATTGCAAACGTCACAATAGATTAAAGTAATTTGACTGTTACCGATTCAGCTGTTTGCCCCTTATTTGTTATCGATTGCTCATACGTTCTCTTAAAATATTCAATATACAACACGTCTAGTAAATACAGCTGTGAAATCTTCGCTGATAAAGAACCGCTCTGAAGAGGTCCTTCATTTGCGCCGCATAGTAACGTGAGGTCGGAATAGGAGGTAAGTGGCGACTTCTCGAATCTTGTTATTGAAATGACGGTCGCTCCAGATTCTTTTGCCTTCATTGCCACTTCTATCGTATCCTTTGTCGAACCCGAGTAAGAGATAATAACCGCTACATCTCGTTTTGTCATCAAAGCTGCAGACATCATCTGAAGGTGAGAATCAATTGTACATTCTGTTTTGTTAGTGATACGCATAAATTTAATTTTTGCTTCCATAGCCGTCATTAATGAAGAGCCTACTCCAAAAAAAATAACTTTTTCTGCCTGAACAAAATAATCAATCGCTTGTTCCATTTTTTTATGATCTATTAAATTATAAGTTTCGTTCAAGGCGCTTATGTTTGATGAGAGCACTTTAGAGGCCACTTGACCCAAAGTATCATTCATTAAAATCTTATCTGTTAGTTGTGGAATCTCATTCTCTGCAGTGATGCTGTGTGCAAGGGCAATCTTAAAATCTTGATATCCCTTATAACTTAATGATTTGCAAAATCTAAATATACTAGATTCTCCTACATTGCAAGCATCTGCGAGGTCTGTAATAGACATGTATACAACCTCTTTTGCATGATCGAGAACATAGTCAGCAACTTTCACTTCTGACTTGGTCAGATTATTATACTTGGAATGGATTGTAGTAAAAATATTCATTGCGCGCACCCGATCACCTCCGTTTATTTCATACGTTCAACGTAAAAATAATGAAGCTGCGCCTAACAGACCAGCTTTGTTCCCAAGGGAAGCCTTGAGAATTTTCACATTCGCAAAGCTTGCCATTATCAAATCTTTTGTTTGCTTTTCAACTAATTCAACTAATTTCTCGCGCTCCATTACTCCACCCCCTACAATAATAGCAGCGGGATTAAAAATATGGATGAGTGATGCAAGTCCCGAAGAAACTTCAGTTATCCAGCATTTAAGAATTTGATCGAGTTGTTCATTACCTATTCCTATTTTATCAAAAAAAACTTTTCCGTCTACAACTTCCGGATCAACTTCATAAGCCATACGAACTAATGCTGTCGTAGAGGCAAAGGATTCATAATAGGATTGTCTCACATTGTCACCAATTCGAGACAGTGAATGAGTGAAAATATGACCGAACTCGGCCGCCGACCCATTAGCTCCTCGGTAGATTTGACGATTGATTACGATCGAGCCACCAATGCCAGTACCGAAGGTTAAACAAATAAAATCATTATACGATGACGCTGCACCAAAGTGAGTTTCACCCAGTGCAGCAGCATTGACATCGTTCTCTACCTTTACAGGCTTATGAAATACATTTTCTAGAATCTCCCTAATTTTCATTCCAGTGTAATCAGGAATATTAGCATTCGCATAGGAAATGTATCCTTCCTCTGCATTCACTTGCCCAGCTGTGCTAATAGCAATAGCATCAAAATCATCGTACTCTTTCATCATTAAAATAAGTTTTTCCATGAGATGGGGTCCGCCCATTTGCGCTTCGGTTGAGTATTCCTTAAATTGATGAATATTTCCCTGTTCATCGCAAATGCCCATTTTTGTTTTTGTTCCACCTATATCAGCCGCTAATATTTTCATACCCATCGTCTAATCAATGACCTTAGCAAATCTTTTAGTAATATCCATAGGTCTCGTAATGGCCGATCCAACCACAGCTGTATGAATTCCTAGGTCAAATAATCGTTTTAATTGTTCGGGGGTCGAAATTCCGCCTTCTGCTATAACTGGAACAGATAAATTATTTACTAACTTCTCAACCAAATCAAAATCAGGAAGAGCAGTTCCCTTCGTTTCTTCCGTATACCCACTTAACGTAGTACCTATAATATCAAATCCTAGTTCAACAGCGGTTACTGCTTCTTCATATGTGGAGCAATCCGCCATAAAAAGTTGATCTTTATACTTGTCTCTAATGACAGGGAACAGTTCAGTAATAGTAGAACCATCTGGTCTAATCCGATTAGTCGCATCCATTGCGATAATGTCTACACCTTCTCTATAAAGCTCATCGACTTCTTTAATGGTTGGTGTGATAAATACAGGGCAGTCCCCATAAACCTCTTTAATTATACCGATCATTGGTAAATTCACAGTGGTTTTAATTTCCTTTATATCTACAACACTGTTAGCTCGAATTCCTGACGCTCCTCCTAAAAATGCTGCATATGCCATTCTACCCATAATAAAAGGACTATGCAAAGGCTCATTAGGTAATGCTTGACATGAAACGATTAGTTTTTTGTTGATAATTTCTAGTACGTTTCTTTTCATGTTCATTGCTTTCCACTCCACATTTAATAATTTTTTCTCTTATTCCTTGACCGCTCCAGCAGTCATTCCTTGAGTGAAGTACTTTTGGAATAATAAGAAAATAATAAGCATTGGAATTGCGGCAACAGTAGCTCCCGCCATTTTATAAGCAAAGTTTGGATTAAGGTCTTGCATCAATGTTGCAGTACCTACCATTAATGTTTTCATATTTTTCTCTTGTCCAATGACTAATTGCCACAAGTAATCATTCCATACTTGAACAAAGTTTAATATAAATAATGCTCCGATACCTGGCTTTATAATTGGTAGCATAATTTGGAGGAAGGTTCTCCACTCTCCGGCACCATCAATTCTAGATGCTTCTCTCAATGCATTAGGCGTTGCATCAAAAAAACCTTTTAAGAGGAAGACACCAAATGCAGTAGCTACGTTAGGCCATATCATCCCTTGATAGCTATTTACCATTCCAAAATCTTGGATGATTCGGAACAATGGTACGATCATAATTTCTTTCGGAATCATTAAACTCGATATAAAGATAATAAAGATGATATTTTTGCCTTTGAAATTAATCTTGGAGAATGCATACGCCGCCATTGCTCCGACTGCAATAACTAGAATTGTAGTTACTCCAGATACTAATACACTATTAAATGCCCATCTTGCTGCAGGTTGACTTTGGAATACATCCATATAATTTGAGAACGTAATGGTCGTCGGCCACCAGTCTGGCGGCATTTTGACAACATCCGAACTATTCTTAAGGGAGCTTGTAATCAGCCAATATAATGGAAACAAGTTAATAATCGCGAAGAGGGTCACGACCACATTCGTTACAACATCAAACAGCTCCATTTTTTTCTTCTTGTTGCTATTATCGTGTGACATGCTGATTATCCCTCACTTTACATATCTTTAATCAAAGCTCGTAACTGAGGTACTGATAACAATAACGTAATTAGGAACATAATAACCCCAACAGCCGAAGCTACACCGAGTTGATTATATTTGAATGCGTTATTATATAAATAGTACATTAATGTTACAGAGGCATTGTTTGGTCCGCCGCCCGTTAAAAGTTGAATAACGACAAAGATTTTCAAAACTGCAATTATATTAATAATTGCAATATAAATTGTAGTTGAACTTACTGAAGGAATGAGTATTTTTGTAATGACATGCCATCTGTTTGCTCCATCCACTTCTGCTGCCTCAAACAAATCTTTAGGCACACCAACCATTGCTGCGATATAAAGAATAATGGCTTGCCCAACATTAGTTGCAAATGTTACGAATATAATAACCGGCAAAACCGTTGTTGTTTTCCCAAGTAAATTGACTGTACCAAGGTTCATTTCTTGAGAAAAATAAGAAATTAAACCGTTAGCAGGATTCAATAGAAAGCTCCAAACCATACTCATAACTACCATTGATACCATTACAGGCACATAATAACTACCTCTAATAAATGAAACATACTTTGCATTTTTGTCGAATACAGCAGATGACACGAAAAGTGCAAAACCTACTGTAAGGATTACAATAAACACTACAAAAACAACCGTATTGAGAAGTGCTTTGAAGAATATAGGATCGTTAAATAACGTGACGTAATTATCCAGTCCAACAAACTTCTCGCTCGTATAATTGATCTGATACAGGCTGAGCCTTATGCCTTCAAATATCGGATAGACCAAGAAAACTAGAAAAATCAACATTTGAGGCGAGATAAACAAATAGCCGGTAAGACTTTCTTTAATGGATTGATTACGCAGTTTCATATCTCTTTCCTTTCTAATTACCAGTCTTGAGATCATATCGATCTCAAGACTAATAATCGTTCATGGTTAGTTGATTTACTTTTGATAGATAATTGAGCTTGCTTTATTGCTTTGAATCACATTGTTTCCTTTTTCTTGATAATCCTTCACAGCTTGCTCCGCTGTTTTGGAACCAATATACAGTGCTTGCAATTCTGGATACAGTACTTCTCTTAATTGACTATATCCTGGAACATTACCAGTGAAGTTGAATAAGTATTGCGAGTTAGCATCATAAGCTGCAAATAATGGATTATCGTTTTTGAACTCTTCAACTACAGAACTTCTTACTGGAATACTATTTTTAGATGATTTCACTAATTCAGGATCAGAGGAGAAGAATTTAACGAATTCTTTAGCTACTTCTACTCTTTTCTCATCGTTAGACTGGAATACACTTGCACCCACTACATACGTAAACGATAGTGGATCTCCGCCTTCAGATGGTACGTTAGCTAGACGAATATCGAATTTATTCGTTTTGCCACTTGCCATATCAGCCTTAATATTATTGAACAATACCGGGTTCGTAAAACTAATAGCTAACTGTTGATTTTGGAACATACCATTAACATCGTTAGAAGATACTGATTCAGGACCTGGATTCGTATATCCTGCATCTTTAATTTTTTTCAACCAAGATGCAGCTTTAACACCATTAGCGTCGTCAAGTACAACATTTCCTTCGTCATCAAAGAACTTATTACCAAACATTCTCATGTAGGCAAGGTTCCATGTATCGCCTTGCGTATTCATAGCGTATAACGCCATTGGATAAGCATTTGAATATTTGTCTTTTGGTAAATTATTTTTAAGACCTTCTAGAATCTCTTCGTATTCTGCTAGAGTCCATGTTTGAATATCATTTTCGCCACCGATATATTTTTCTAGGCCAGCTGCTTTCAGCATATCCGCGTTATATACTAACGTGCCTGGATTATGCTGGAACGGATAGAAATAAACATCATCTCCAAAAGTTACTGCGTCCCAATAGCTTTGAGCAATATCTGACTTCGCCGCTTCATCTACAATGTCCGTAAGTGGTACCATTGCACCACGGTGAACATAATCGCCCATTGCAAAAACGCTTTCAAAAAACACATCTGGAGGAGTATTACTACTCAAGTTTACGTTGAGTAACTGATCTCGTTGATCGCCAGCAATAACTTCAACATTGACTTTTACATCATATTTGTCATATTGTTTTGTAAATTTCTCAGCTGCATATTTCATAAAGCTATCATAGTCCGCACCAGATTCAGAGGCATCCAAAACGCCTTTCCATTGAGGTGTCAGCCAAACTTTCAGCTCCACTTTTTCTTTCTTACCTGATGTGTCACCACCAGTATTAGTTCCTGAATTGTTGTTACCCGAACATCCCGCAATAATTGTAGTTAACATGATTAGAGCAATAATAGTAGTTAGGAAGCGTTTTCTTTTCATCTAATATCTACCCCTCTATTTAATTATCTGTAGATTTACCTTACATAACTATAGTCATTTGCTGAAAACTATCTGCATCCTTGTTCAAGCAACATATTTCATAGATGATGAGACTTGTACTTATTGTCTCCTCATTAGAATTAATTAGTGTAACGTTCAATCGTTTCATCAATCATTGCCATAATGCCATCAATTGAAGCTATATCATCATTAGTTATTCCTTCAAGTGGACCTCTAACACTACCAATATTAACTCCACGTCTATTTAAAACTTCTTTTATAACCGCGTACATCGAACCCTGTTGTGAGCATAAAGCAATAATGATGTCGTTAATATCACTTTGAATTCTTGTCGCTTCTTCAAATTTTCCTTGTTGAACAAATTGATTAGCCAATAAGAATAGTTCAGGCATTGCTCCATAAGTTCCACCAATACCAGCATCGGCACCCATTAGTCTACCCGCAACATACTGTTCATCTGGTCCGTTAAATACAACCACATCGTCTCCACCAACTTTTTTGAAACGTTCAATGTCCATCGTTGGCATTGAGGAGTTTTTAACACCAATAACTTTCTTATTCATTAGAAGCTTCTTAAACAACGCAGGTGTTAACGTGTAGCCTGTAGTTTGAGGAATATTATAGATGATGAAATCTAGCGGAGTTGCATCAATAATGGCACTCCAGTATTTATATACAGCATTGTCTGGAAGCTTGAAGTAGATTGGAGGGATTGCAGATAATGCATCATATCCCAGTTCTGCTGCATGCTTTGCCAATTCAATACTATCTCTCGTAGAAGGTGCTCCAACATGAGCGATGAGCGTCATTTTCCCTTTCAAGTTATCCGCTACATAAGAGAGTACTGCTTTACGTTCATCCAAGTTTTGATAGATACATTCCCCTGAACTTCCCCCTACATAAACACCTTGAACTTGCTTTTCATACAAATAATCGCATAAAGTTTTCGTACGAGTTTCCGAGATATTACCTTCGTCATCATAGCAAGCATAAAACGCTGGTATGATCCCATGAAATTTTTCTAAACTCAATGAAATCCCTCCTGAAGTTTATAGTATTAGGCAAAAACAATATATCATACATTTTATACTTTGTAAATTAATTTCACCAAAAACTAATTTATGAAAAATATTTCCGCCATTATTATCAAGTTACTTCTCTCTTCAAGATAACAATTAAGATAGTTGTTAGCGGTAACAGCTCTCAATATAGAAAAAACAACGTATTGTATGTAAAACCTTCTGGTTTTACATACAATACGTTGTTGACCTTACGACATGATATATATTTCTTGAGGTTGTATCGTTTTGTCTTCTTAATAGGTTAATCCGTGACCAAGTGTATAGATATTACCATCACTATCCTGATAAGCATAACGTAACCCTTTAGGCATATATTTGTCCTTGTCATAGCCCGCTACATCATTTCTTGAGACACAATCTCCATTGGTATCAACTGCGATAACAGCTTCACTCGCAGGCAATGTCAATGGTAATACGCCTACTGGTCGGCTATTACCTGCCATAACCTCGAACTGTGCCTTATAGAAGGTATCGTATCCGGCAATTAATGTATCTGCTAATGGCTCTATGTTTCCAACAATCCACGGCAACGTAACATTAACGCTTATAATAGTTTTTCCTCCACGACTATGAAGGCTTTCTGTAATTTCCTTAAGATGCTCCATACCTAGCAACGTAGTTTCTTGATATGACGAACCATCTAAAGCTGCTTCTGTTTTGTCCTCGCAAATTTCAAGTTCCAACAGCCCTGGTGTCGCATTAAAGTATGCGCCAGATTGTGGATTCAAGAACAATATAGCTACATCAGCTTCTTCATAGTGATCTGTTAAAGTAAACAGCCCGAATTCTTGACACTCTTTTCTCGCTTTTTCAGTATAAGAGGTTGCTCGTTCAGCATTTTTGTGGAATACTTCCACATAGACCTTCTTACCTACCATTTTCTCAGCTGTTAATGGTAATGTCTCATTATGATTTTTAAGTACCGTTACTGATTTTTTATGTGCTACATAAGCAGCTTCCCAGCTAGCCGGATTACTAACAGTTGTTGCCGCTCCTTCGGTTGATACATACGTACGATCATCGAATAGACCTAAAGCAAACATTTCCGTAAGAAGTCGAACATTCGCTTGATCGATGCGTTTTTCTCTTATCCATCCACTTTCAATCGCTATTTTAAGATTCTCAATATCATTGGTATCTGCAACCATATCTGTACCGGCATTAATTGCTTTAGCAAAACGTTCCGCCTCGCTTAGCTCTTCAACTCCCCAGCTCATTTTACTTGTGATACCACTATCGCTATTTACATAACCTTTGAAGCCCATTTTCTCTCTAAGAATATGATTAAGGAAATAATGATTAAATGTAAAACCAACCTCTTCGTAAGGGATGTCTTCACCCTCAAACTGTTGGACGACACTCTTTTTGATGCTAGGCATTGAATAATAAGGCATAATCGATGATGTACCATGATCTACAGCTGCTTGGAATGGTGGTAAATGATACTTTTCCAAGCTGCCAGGTGTAGGATATAAGTTCCATTTCCCTTCCACATAATGAGGGTCAAATCCATTTTCCCGTGCGCCTCCACCAGGGAAATGCTTAGTTGTCATCGCAATACTATGGTTACCTATGCTCTCCCCTTGGAAAGCGTCAATGATACGACCGATTGCATCAGCTATAAACTCTGGATCTTCACCAAATGTACCATAAGTACGTTGCCATCTAGGATCTGTAACCGTATCGGCCATATACATGTAACCTTTTCTTATACCAGTAGCATCCCATTCATCATGTGCGATTTGAGCAAATTGACTAATAAGCGATGCATCACCGCCATTTTTAATATCGCCCTTAGCTGCTGCTGCAAGTCCTAAAGTTCCTGGCCATGTCGAGAAAATTCCAGCTGCGTCATTCATTCCGAAGATGAATTCTGTATTTTCATTTCTTGAATTCGAAGCAATTAAGCAAGGAATACCTAGCCTGGTCCCTTCACATACTTCATTCATGGCATTGACCCACTCTGCCATTTGAGCTGGACTCCAATTATCTCGCAAGATGAAGTGTCGTAAATTCATTTTCTCAATCGTATGTGTTGTACCCATAACTTTTGTAATAGCAAAAATACTTTCGCCCTTCTCCACAATACCTTCATCTAAAATACCATTGTAACTTGTCTTGCTCTTATCTTTTTGTGAAAGACCCATTCCACGTGTATTAATTAGCATCATTCCGACCTTTTCATCGATATTCATCAATGAGACTAAATTCTCAGCACGTTCTTGCGGGCTTAGACGCCAATCTTCATATGGATCTAGCTTCCCATCGTTATTCAAATCTTTAAATTTCAATCCATCAACATCAATTATATTTTTTGATTTGACTTCCAAATGAGGTTGTTCTCTGTTCAATTCCATTAGTAACTCCTCCTAAACTTGATCTTACGTTAAAGTTGTTCGTCCACCTAAATCTATTGGATTTTCCTGCTAGCTGTTATATATAAGATTTCCATTTTACTCTCTCTAATGACTGAGAAGTGTTGTTTTGAATATTGCGATTTGGTATCGCTTATCTCAATACTGTATACTGTTATCATAACAACAAAAACTCGAAAATAAATGGCGCTTATTGCTAGAAACATTGTAAAAGTTGCTGTTCAAGAGAAAGTGAGCATATGAAGCAATCTATTCTAATCCCTGTCATAAATAATGGCTTTGAAATTAACTATTTCATGAAAAAAAATCCTTACCATAATTGGCGCAATTGGCTAGATTCTAAAGATATATCACGGGATGACTTCTCTCAGATAGAGAATTTATTTCGATTACATCGGCATGATGTTATGGAGATCCTTGTATTTTTAGAGGGGGAGTGCGAATTTTTTTGTGAAGGAAAGTGCTATTCACTTAAGAAAGGTGATGTAGTCGTCATCCCTCCTTATGCTGTTCATCAAGCCACAGTGAAAGATTTCGATAGCTATGAGCGAATCATTATTAACATTAGCGAGCATTTATTAGATGACTTTATATCTAGTTCACCCTCTATGAAAGAGCATATTATCAATCACAAGACACAAGGTTCTTATGTATTACATCTTCAATCCCAGAAATTTCAAGATATTCTCTCTTTACTTGAACAACTCAACGATAAAATAGCAATTGAAAAAGATCATTTCTCATTCTCAACAACTTACTTATTTTATCAATTCATTCAATTGGTCTTCGATCCTGCTAGTAGCAGATTAAACCTTAATAACGATAATCAACAAGATCAAAGATTTTTATCTATATTAAAACACATTGAGTTACATTTGACAGAGCCAGATCTCAGCCTAGAAAATGTATCTAATCATTTTCATTTGAATAAATACTATTTCTCTCATTATTTCAAAAAGAATATGAACCTATCCTTTTACCGTTATGTATCATTAAAGCGATTAGCATATGCAGTGACTATGATTAAACAAAATCAAATATCTATAGAGAAAATAGCGTTGAAATGTGGCTTTCTTGATTATTCTAGTTTCTATAGACTCTTCAAAAAAGAATACAATCTTTCTCCAAAAAAATTACAAAAAGAATACAAGAATAATAAAATATAGGATACTGGCTATACTAAAATAAAAAGAAAATTGTAATGAACGGAGTGAATAAGGTAATGGCATATATTATAGTATTAGGTTTATTACTTGTGGGTGCAATCGTACTTCTTATCGTTGCAGGCAAACATATTCTTAAGAAAGATTGAACATAAGTAATATGAGCAACATCCCTCTTATTTCTGCAAACCACTTAGGAAATATGTACTTAATCGTCATGAAAAAACGGAGAGGAATTAATAAATCCTCCTCCGTTTTTTTCATTCTAACTGAAAAGAAACAATCTTTTCAGCCGAATAATTAACGAATTCACGCTATCTAAAATCACCTTTTTTACGAATTCAAACTAGCTAGCATATCAAATATTAGAAATAAGTGTGATTTTTGCGTGTATGCAACTAAATTGTCAAATTAACGTCATAAAACCTTCAAATATCTCCTATTTTCTTGCGCTAGCACATATTTCAATGAAATCTATATTTTGTTATGATTATTATATTAAAATCTAGAATTCCGGCTACGAATTCTACTACAAACAAAGACATTTTGAATGGAGTGAATAAGGAAATGGGATACATTATAGTTTTAAGTTTATTACTTGTTAGTTCAGTTGTACTGCTTGTCATTGCAGGCAAACATATTCTTAAGCAAGATCCAATATAAGGAACGTGCTTGGTTCTATGCCAACCACAACTATAATATGGATCATTAACGTTTAAAATTAATTGAAGCCCTACTTCGAACAATGTCGAGATAGGGCTTTTAGCCGTTCCGCCTTGTACACATCGCTAGCTATTTAGGGAACTGCAAGCTATAAAGGGCTCTGTGGCAAACAAACAGTAACGCTTGTTCCTTTATGTACTTCGCTAGATAGGTGAATCGTTCCAGTGTGTAAATCAACAATTTTTTTTACTATTGATAATCCTAATCCGTTACTGTTAGTTTCTTTGTTGTACTTATGCTTCTCCCAATAAAAACGCTCAAAAACATGAGGGATATTCTCCTCGGCAATGCCTTCTCCTGTATCAGAAACAGTGACAGTGCATTGCTGCTCATTACAGATAGCTTCAATCGTAATATTTCCCCCTTCTGGCGTATGTTTGATCGCATTGGACAACAGATTGCTCCATACTTGTAACATAAGTACTTGGTCTCCATAGATGAAGCTGTGCTCACTAGCTTTTAATGTGCTCATAATATACTTATTAGTTATTTGATATTCAAAAAGTTGTAATGCTTGCAGCAATTGCGCTTTGATTGAATATTGGTGCTTTACTAGTACTTTGCTTTCATGTTCAAGTCGGGACAATAGTAATAATTGATTGCTCAAAGTAGATAGCTGGCCCATCGCCTCACTAATCATTTGTGTATAATAGTTACGCTGTTGCACTGCCAAATCTTGCTGCTGCATGATTTCCGTAAATCCCTGTATCGTAGAAAGTGAAGATTGAATTTCATGAGAAGCATTAGCTACAAAATCTTTTGCCGAACGTTCTGATAATTGCAATTGTTGTTGTGCTTGCTGTAACAGAGCAACACGCCGATACAACTCTAAGTTTTTACGATGAGACTTATTCAACAAAATAAGCAAAACAATAATAACGATTAAGAGTAATACAATACCTGCCAACAACAGATAAAGCTCAGTAGCAAACAATGTTGTTGTAAAAAAGAATGTCCACATACTATCATTCATTTGCCATAACCTCAAGTTTATAACCTATGCCTCTTACGGTGCGAATGACAAAACTATGCCGATAACTTATAAATCGTTTGCGTAATCGTTTAATGTGGACATCAACTGTACGTTCATCGCCAGCATAATCTGTCCCCCAAATTAAGTTGATTAACTCGTCTCTTGTAAATAATCTGCCTGGGTACTGTGCAAGCTGTGTCATTAATTCGAACTCCTTAAGCGGCAACAGCAGCAAGTATTCTCCATCAGTAATTTCATGATTTTGTAGATCTATTATTAATCTGTTCAAACGAATTTTAGCACTAGATACGATAGAATAGCGTCGAAATAATGCTTTTATGCGAAATAAAAGCTCAGCAAGCTCAAATGGTTTCGTCACATAATCATCTGTCCCGCTCAAATAGCCTTGTTCCTTATCTTCTAATTGCTGACACGCCGTAAGTAATATAATTGGAATGTCATAATTGCTTCTAATATGCCTACAAACATGCAATCCATCGATAACTGGCATCTTCACATCAATGATTGCCAAGTCGATTTGCTGCTCCTTCATCTGCATCATCGCATGTTCACCATTATAGGCTTCAATTACTCTAAAGCCTTCTCTAGTCATATAATGATTTAAGCGAGTGCGATTGTGGGCATCATCATCGGCAATTAAAAGCTGCTTCATAGCAAATTTCCACCTCCTAAAACTTTTCATGATACTCCTTGGTATACTTCATCATGAAAAGTACTTCGAAAGCATACGCTTAACTTTTCATGATACTCCTTGGTATACTTCTCAGATCATGAAAAGTACTTCGAAAGCAAACGCTTAACTTTTCATGATACTACTTGGATTACTCCTCTATTCGTTCACTAAAATTTTACATATCACTTTAATGATAATGATAATCAATATCACGATGTTTGTAAACTATTAGTTTTTCGCAAGCTCAGGATACAGCATTGGTAATAGTGTATCAATCGCCTCAATTGCAAGAAAATTGCCTGTAGTTCCGAATAATACTTCTTCTAAATCAAATACTCGATTATTTTTTACTGCATCAAAATGCTTCCATATATCATTAGTTTGAAATTCACTATCAAACATCTTTATTACTTCATCTGGCATTCCATGCGATGCTCGTAAAATAACATCCGGATTAGATTGGAATAAATATTCTGTATTGGAAGCCAAATATTCAACTGTCTCTCCCTCTACAATGTTGACGCCGCCAGCTAATCTTACCAAATCACCAATGTATGAATGTTCGGTTGCAACAAGATAACTTCCTGGAATCCCCATTAAAATTAACACTTTGGGCTTATCATATTCGTCAGTCAACTGTTCTATATCGCTTACCTTTTGTTCAAATGTATTCACTAGCTCTGAAGCTTGCGTATTACGATCATATCTCATACCGAGATCAATAATTGCCTTATTCATTGATTCAACACTTGTTAAGTTAAGAAAATTAGCGGTAATCCCCATATCTTCAAATACTGGCTGCAAATCGTATTGAAGTGTGGTTACAGAAAGCACTTCGGTCGGCTTTAACGACTTAACAAGTTCCATATCAGGACTCATCGGATTTCCAATTCGCGTCACATCGTCATATCGTTCCGGTAACACCTTCCCACTAGTTGGCACACCAACAACATCAAGTTCAAGAACATCTAATATTTGTGTAATCGCTACAGTAGTCGATACAATGCGATAATCATTAGCTTGATCTGGTGAGACTTGATCTGACTCTGACTGCCCTGTAGAATTCACTTGAGTGTCAACCTGCTCTATATCAATCTCAGTAGTAGATTGCTGGGTCTTTACTATTTGATCCTCTACAGTAACCTCTCCACATCCTATGAGCAGTACAATCAATAATAGCAAGCCAGCAAAGCTGGTTATCACTTTTTTCATTACAGTACCTCCACTTTTCTCGATTATCCTATAGTTAAAGGGTTTTTGATGTTCCTTACATGCACTAAGTGGGGACAGCTAACTGTCCCCACTACCATTTACCATTCACTAGAGTTCTTTTTATAATGTAGACGTATGAAGCAAACGCATAATAAGTGTCAATGCTTCGGCTCTCGTAGCAGATGCTGCAGGTTCAAAACGATTATTGCCCTTACCACTAATTAATCCTGCCTGAACAGCAGCGGCTACTTCTTTTTGCGCCCATGTAGGAATATTGGCAGAATCGGCAAAGGTTACAAATGGAGCTTTATTCACTTCTAACTTAGCTGCACGCGCAATAATTACAGCCATCTCTGTACGAGAAATGTTATTATTGCCTCGGAATGTTCCATCACGATATCCTCCCATTAGACCTGCATCAACAATGGCTTGAATATGCGTCGTCGCCCATGTTGGGATCGCTTCCTGATCGGTAAATGAACTTGAGGAGTTCGCAGTTTGCAACTTCAATGCTCTGCTCAACATTACCGCAAATTGCGTACGATTAATGATTGCATCAGGCTTGAATGTTCCATCGCTATAGCCATCGGCAATTGCTAACTGAACAGCATTCTCTATTGCTGACTTAGCCCAATGTCCTTCTGTATCCTTAAAACTCGTTACTGTAGGCTTCTGTTCCGATTCCCCTACTGTATCATCGTCTTTCGAATTACCAGTTTCGCCATCTGTATTGCTAGAACCACTGCTATCACCATCTAATCCGCTTGGGAAACCAACCGTCCCATCTTTTGTCGGTACAGGTGCATCGTCTGCTACCGCTTTAATAGATTCAGTAAGAAACTTAAAACGAATGTCATATTCGTGAATATATTTGAAATCAATCGTTGGAATAACCCAGTTAATACTAATCCAGCCTTTATGTATATCAGACAAATGATCAATATCAAACGTAACAACACGTGTATTGTTCTCGGCATTATTATTAGATACGACTCCATCATTGCCGTTTAATTTAAGACCAACAATCTCCTTGCTTTGTAATACTGTAAAAGATACTGTTTTCTTATTGTCAGCTACTTTCAAAAGCGCAGGAGTAACCAAATATTGCGTGGACATCGATGTCTTCTCTTCCTCCGCGTAAAGTATCGTATATTCGATATAATAATTACCGTTTGCCAAATTACTCGGGTCACTCGTTGATGCAGAATTTGAATTTCCAGAGTGAGTAACACTTTCAGCTGCATTTGCCAACTGTCCTATACTCATATATGAAACTACAAGTAAAGCCGCAACAAATATCGACATTAACATTTTTCTTTTCACTGCTTGCATGAACACATTCACTTTGCACACTCCTCAATTTTTATTGCTTATTCCAAAAGAGAAGTCCCGTAGTCAAGGTGACTTGAGGGACATTGTATTAACTCTTCATATCACTTTATCTATCCAACATCACATTTCTTAAGGAACTTAATCAGTTCTTTTAAGATTTTTTGGCTTTTCGCTGGCGATAGAAAATAACCAATATCACGCCAGCAACAAGTACTAGTGAAAGAATAGTAATCATAATAGTACTCTTCTTGTTGCTAGAATCTTCAGATACACCTGCTGCAACTACTATAGCAGAATCGGTGATTGTTGCTCCGTCCAATGCGGCAGACAACTCTACAGTCTGTTGATTATCAGTGGAATTACCATCTTGAGCCGTATCTTCTACATTAGCATCAGTAGAACTTTGTGCTGACTCTCCTTCGTTTCCAGCTTGTTCAGTTGGCTGATTTGCTGATTGGTCATCTTTTCCAACAACTACTTCAGTATCCGCTTTTAATAAACCATCCTCACTATCTTTCCCGCTACTGCTTGATGCAGAATTTACCTGCTCAGTTGTAGGTTTTGTAGTGGCTTCATTTGTTGAATTAGGCTTTGCAGTTGGTGCTGATGATGATTCGGGTGTTTGAGAAGCTGAGTTTTTATTAGGCTTAGAGCTCTCCTTACCGTTATCGGTTGGCTTCACTGTTGTAGCTTCCGATTCTTTGTCCCCAGAACCAGTTAAGGCAGTTGGTTTCGGCGTTGCAGTTGGCTCTGGTGTCGCAGTGCTCGCTGGCTTACTAATCAGCTTCAAAGTATCGGTATCAAAAACAAATCGTATCGTGTAATCATGATCGTAATCAATTTCTGGAACAGTCACATGAATTTGGGACAACATTGACTTTTCCAAACTATCTAATGAAAATTCAACAAGTCTTGTGTTTTTCTCACTGTTTGTGCTAATAACTTTAGCGTCAACATAATTACTTCCACTTAACACTTTAAACTTTGTAACCCATTCACTGTGATTGATCGTCATTTGTACCTTTATTGCTCCACCACTAACGACCACGGTAGCTGGTTTATCCCAGTAATCATTAGCCATAGAAACAGACTCATCTTCTGGCTTCTTAATAACATAGTCAACGCTGTATGAACCATCTGCTAACGTTGCTGCATAAGAGGACTGCGATCCTGCAAATAAGGTTACAAATAGTGCCAGAAACATCATTGCACATACCGTTTTTCTAAGATTTCTATACATGATTCTCATCCCTCCATCTAATAGATATAAGAGAGCAATCGTATTGATACAACATAACTAGAAAATGATTATCATTATCATTGAATGATCAAAAAAAATTTCTGCTTACCTTATGTATGTAACCACGAATTGCCCTTCACCAAAAACGTTGAAAGTTATTTCCTATAACTTTGTTTCTATTCATATTAATTAGAATTAATTGGTTGAATCTGTTAATCCTAACGATAATTGTATCCTCTGACTGTGAACGCAATATGAACAACAGATTACAAATTCATCTTCATCTAGTAAAAATGCTTTCGCTTGTTGTTAGTACTAGACTCACAACAAGCGAAAGCTCGAATTAGTAAAACCTATCCTTTTAAACTTGCTTGTTCCAATAATCGAATAATAAGCGTCAATGCCTCGGCACGAGTTGCTGTTCCATTCGGATCAAAACGATTGTGCTCTTTGCCTGTTATTAAGCCAGCCTTAACAGCTGCTGCTACTTCCTTTTGTGCCCATGCCGGTACTTGAGATGCATCAGCAAATGACAACACTGCATTCGCATCGAGCTTCAGATTAGCAGCTCGTGCAATCATCACCGCTAATTGTGCACGCGATAATTGCTCATTAGGACGGAATGTATCATCCGCATAGCCCTGAATAATTCCTACCTCTACTACTCGCGCAACATGATCTTTTGCCCAGCTAGGAATAGTTGCAAAATCAGTTAGTGCAGCAGTGTCGCCATTACCATCCAATTTCAAAGCACGGCTTATCATTACCGCAAACTCACCGCGTGATACCGTAGCATTTGGACGGAAACTGCCGTCAGCAAAACCATTTACAATGCCTAACTTAACCGCCTTATCAATGCTTGCTTTAGCCCAGTGGCTTGCTGTATCTGAGAATATAACAGTTGGAGCACCGTTATTATTTCCTTCTTCGGCTTCATTTGGCTTTTGCTCTTGCTCTTTCACTTCTTCTTCTGGCTTTGTACCTTCACCATTATAATCGTCTATTTTCCCACCATCTACACCAACATTACCATCCTCGTCAGAGCCTGGTACGGAAGGATTTGCATCGGTTACATATGTTGCTGAAGATTCGTCGAACTGGAATTGAACATTGTAAGAATGATGGTAATTAAACAGATCCCAATCAATGCGAACCGTTCCATTCAGACTTTGAGATAAAGAAGAAAGGGTAAACGAAACGACTCTTGTATTGTTCTTAGTATTTCTACTAACTACCTTCTCACTTTGTCCATTTATTGTGAATGACTTAATTTCCGCACTTTGCTTAACAGTAAACATAACCGTACGTTGCGAACCTTGGACACGGACTAATGCAGGATTAACTACATAATCGTCTGCCATAGAGGTAGCATTCGAACCATCCTTCAAAATGCTGTAATTCATATGATAGTAACCATTAGCTGGATATACTGGTCCCGTCCCCGGATTAGTTCCTGGATTTGTGCCTGGATCTGTACCTGGATTTTCGCCGTCATTAAACACTTTATTAAATGTATCCAAAGCATTACTCAAGCGAAGATGAGCTTCATCTGTAGTAACCTGCTCAGAAGGAATCCTTACTGCTTCTTCATTCGCCAGCGAAATTGCATTGGATAACGATGTTAGAGCAAGTTCATGATACTGACCCGTTTTCCCACTATCAACTGCTTTTTTATGAGCTGATGCTGCAGTTTTAATTAATTCATATAGCTTTTGATTGTCTACATTATTAAAGTTCAAACGAATATCATGCGTACGGTCATAATTTTGCTCCGGCACAACTGTGCGCACCTTGGCATTCAAGAAACCTGACAAGTTATCAACTTCAAATGTAACTACTCTTGTATTGTTAACTTTGTCTTCACTGACCGTTGTAGCAGCTACAAACTCCTCGCCGATCTTCACTTTGAAATCTGTTACGTTGCTGCTACTAGTTATCGTAAATGTTATATGCGAGCTACCTTTATCGTCTGTTACAACAAGTGCAGGTTTTGCAAAATAATCATTCATTTGTGAAAATTCCGCTGCACTACTATGAACCGCTGTAAAATGAACTTGTTTTGTTTCCGCAGCCTTAAATGTATCGATTACAACCTGTAATGCCTTTTCAGCTTTCAAAATTTCTGGTCGTGGTGCTGAAAGTTGACCCACAGTATCTTGCGCAGTTGCAATCGCAGCTTCTAACTGGTCGATATAATAAGTAGAATGTTGACCTTCTTCTGTACCTTCTTCTGCATCATCTAGCAATACTTGTGCATCGTTAATCAATTGCTGTAAAGCGTCCAAATACGCTTTATTAAAGCTAATAAATACAGTTTTACGTTCAACTTCCGGTAGCTCCATTGGATATTGTAGCTTCCACAAACCTTGCCATAGTTCATCGGTTTGCAAATAAGTTCGGTTCGTACTTCTAACATTTGCCTGATAAACTTTGATCGTATCACTATGCTCTCCTGCTAAAAGTACGCTAAACTCAGGTGTATTTGTCAAAATTGGATCTTTAACTGCAACAGCTGTATTAGTACCCCATCTCGAAAACGAACCAATTGCCGGATCAGCTCCAACCGTTCTAATAGACTTATCTGCTAGCTCGTTTTCTGTATCGTAAAATGCAAAGTTAGCAAAAGCCTGATAATAGTCAGGACCAGCTTGTTGCAGCATAACAGCGTGAGAGCTCATATCTCCAGAATATGGTGAAATCTGTGCATCCTTCTCCAAAGAATCAAGGACCATAATTTCAATATCGTAAGCCGCTAGACGTTGCTTGTCGAATAACTCCCAATTACCAGCACTATTGGACGTATTAAACATCGCATTTACATCATCCTGAGTTGCTTGATCATTATCCACCACAAGTTGAGCTTTAGTAATTTGCTCTTTTACTTTTGTAATTGGACCTTTATAGGCAGCAGCCGCGCCAGACCCTTCTAAGTTTACAGGCAAGTACTCTCCATCAGATACTGGAGTCGTACTAATATTTGCTGGTTTTCCTGCTTCGCGCTCACCAGCATCAGCCTTACCTTCAACCCAAGCGGTAGCTGTGTCGATCCATTCTGTTAATCGCGTTTTATTTACAGTAATACGGGAAGTTTGGAATGCTTTAATTGCTTGGTCGGCAATTTTATAAGCAGCTTCTAAAATAGCTACATTTCCGACATCTTCTCCGATTAAGTTTTCTGCAAGTTCTAGCTTAGTTTGCAGCTTCGCTTTCGAACCTACTGGATATGTACCGTCGTACGCTCCTTCTACTGTTTCTTCAAGCAACGCATAACCTTCAGCAATACGTTGTACAAATAGTTCTTCTGTTATTTCTGTTGCTGGCGGTCCCTCATTACCGCCCCCAGGGCTTTCTGGAAGTGTAATATCCGTTACATTAATTTCAAGCTGCGCATTGTACCAATGATTGTATCGAACCGGAAGTCCAAAGTAATTTTCTAGATCGTCAATATGCATTAGAACATCTTGTTTTTTCCAAACATCATCAATCTCAAATTGGACAACAACATTATTCGTATTTACAGCGTCACGAACAACTATATTTTCATATCCCTCTGTACCTGTTGCAGTCTCTACATTGTTCACTGTCGTAATGACTGCTTTGGCCGCACCTGCTTTACGAGCTGCCAAATAAGCAAATGTAGCAAAATTAGCTTTAGTCACTTCATGCTCGAAAACTGCTCTTTCACCAGAAATGATCAGCTTCCCGCTACCCTTCACCATAAATCCGTCTGCCGCAGAAGCATCTGTAGTCCCGTCTTTCACATAACGATAAGATACTGCGTATTCACCATTAGGAATAACCGTCGCCGATTCAAGATAAGCAAACACCGAAGTTGGCAATGCTATGCCAACGAACAATGCCGCAATTAATAATAAAGCAAATAATTTATTTAATCGCTTCACAGTATAAAACTCCTTTAGAATAAATATTTTTATATTATTTTCATAAAATCATTTTATTGTTCAACAGGTAAAAGAGCGATCTGCCACCGCAGAGCGCTCTTTTACCTGCTTTACATTAATAATGCTTAGCCCCAAATAAGATCAAGTGAATACCATGTGTCATGCCAAGGAGCTACTACTACATGCAATAACACATCGATCGGTGCTGCACTGCTTCCTGGGAAAGTTATTGTAGTTGTGTTTGTACCTGAATTATATACGCCTGCATAATTTACTCCACCAACCTCAACTTCTGGGAAGTAGCTTCCTGTTAGCGTGATTGTTACATTGCCGCCTGACTCAGTAGCATTAGCAGCAATATAGCTGCTTGAGTGTGAGTGGTAAGATCCTTCATACTCGAAGTAATAGTTGTAGCTGTTGTAAGGATTAGCAAAAGCAGAAGCCGCCATTGACAACATAAGTACCAAAGCAACCATCGTTAAACCAACAGATTTTTTCATAGATTTCATCATGAATAGAACACTCCTTTAGATTTAGGTTAAAATAAATGTTTAATATAAGAGCTTGCCGTTAACACATACTGTCCTCTTACCTATGCTGCCGACCAGCATATAAGGATACAATCAAAGTTTCAACCGCAGGCATTCCTCCTCAATCTTTATGTAATCTTCAACTGGAACAGCCACAATATTCATTGCAAGTTATGATGATGATAATCATTATCAATGACTCAGCAAAAAAAATATGCGCCTTTCACTTGAATGTCCCGGTAACATTCTACATTTCTCTTTAATAGAAAAACATATGTAAAGCAACTCCAGTTATTTACAATAGTACACTACCATTATGAACAGAATATGAATAATAGATTACAAATGAGAAAGTAAATCAATAGCATAATTATACTAACTCAATTGATGTAGAGACTAATAAGTAACTTCCAATTAAATGAAACAAAAAGCAGCCTCTTAAAGGTTGTCTAAACCTAAGAAGCTGCTTAACTTGATACAATCCGTAGAAACTCACACTCCATTTGCACGATATACCTATCCCATTGCTCATGACTCTCTTTCATTCTAGTCAAATTTACAATCTTTAAGAGGAATGACTTTGGTCTTGTACACAAATTTATAGCCTAGCCATACGCCTAAAAATAAAGGAATTCCGACATAGGAAACAACCACGCCATACCAATCGATCGTTTCTCCAGTAAAAGCTTTAAAGTTCTGACCGATAATAACGAAGATGCATAATGCAAAGGCAAAAAGTGGACCTAACGGGAACCACTTGGCTTTATAAGGAAGTTCACTTAAATCTCGACCTTGTGCAACGAATGCCCTACGGAAACGGTAATGACTAATTGCGATTCCAAGCCATGTAATAAATCCGCACATACCAGAAGCGTTCAGCAGCCATAAATACACAACCCCATCACCGAAGAAGGAAGCTAGGAACGCAAGCATGCCGACTGCACAAGTGACCAGCAACGCATTAATAGGAATACCTCGTTTGTTTAATTTTTTTAGAAACTTAGGTGCTTTGCCCTCTTTGGCAAGTACCCACAGTACGCGTGTAGATGCATACATCCCCGAATTGCCAGCAGACAACACCGAAGTCAAAATGACGGCATTCATAATAGCAGCCGCGAAGGCAAATCCCGCTTTTTCAAAGACAAGGGTGAACGGACTAACTCCAATATTTTCAATACCAGCTTGCATCAAACTAGGATGTGTAAAAGGAATCAACATGCCAATTACGAAGATTGTGAAAATATAGAAAAGCAGAATACGCCAGAAAATTTGTTTAATGGCCTTCGGTACATTCTCACTTGGATTCTCACTTTCACCCGCTGCAATGCCGACAAGCTCGGTACCTTGAAACGAATAACCCGCTGCCATAAAGATACCAAGAAACGCAAGAAAACCACCATGAAACGGTCCACCGTCTAATGTGAAATTACTGAAGCCAGCAGGCTTCGAGCCGCCCATTATACCAAATATCATAAGCACCCCAACACTTAAGAAGATGATGACAACGGCAATTTTGATCAATGCAAACCAGTATTCCGATTCACCATATCCTTTGACAGACAGTAAATTCAAACCGAAAATAATGGCAAGAAACAGGAAGCTCCACAGATAAGAAGGACTATCGGGAAACCAATATTTAATAATAAGAGTTGCTGCTGCAAGCTCAGAGGCAATCGTAATTGCCCAGTTAAACCAGAAATTCCATCCTAGGGCAAATCCCAAAGAAGGATCCACGAAGCGGCTCGCATAGGTGTTAAAAGATCCTGATTCTGGCATATAGGTTGCAAGTTCTCCCAAACTAGTCATAAGGAAATACACCATAATACCAACCGCTATATAAGCAAGAAGAGCTCCCCCCGGACCAGCTTCTGCTATTGCACTACCACTAGCAAGGAACAATCCTGTACCAATGGAGCCTCCAAGTGCAATCATTGTGAGATGACGAGCCTTGAGCCCGCGTTTCAACTGCTGTGGCTCAGTTGAATTGTTTGATGACATTAAAAACACTCCTTAATCATGATGTCGATTCATTGTTCTGGAGTGGGAAACAAGAAGAAACGGTGAAACTGTCTTTCAGAATATACGTCTCTTATGGTTACAAAAAAAACGCTCACAGAGGTGAACGTTTTATTTCATTCCCATCTTATCTTCTTTGAAGATAGCTCTTCACCAATTTACTTATCATAAATTGGTGACAGTTCTGCACCTTCCGGCAACAGTCCCAGCCCAATTGCCCAGAGCAGCAATCGAACTTCGGCGGTAGTTCCTTTCAACAGCTTCAATGACGTTCTCTGCGTCTCCACTTATTTACTTCTAACAACCGCGACCTCTACCTCACCGTTTGATAGGATGAGGGTGTATTCAATTTAATTTACAAGAACATTATAGCGAACATTGAGAGGCTAAACAATGGTATAAAAAGTATATTAGAATCTAAAACCAAGTAAAACAAGGGTGCGCGACTACTCGGCACCCTTCTATATTAGTAATACTGACACTCATATAGTTCGTGCTCCCGTGATATTACACTACCCCAATTTATCTAGCAATCGCTCAAGGTACATTGTATCTTAATAGGTGTTAGCATCAATAAGTATAGTATCACGGTTGGGGGAGTCTATGGAGTCATAATACCCTGCAATAAATCCTTTACCTACGAAAAACCCCACCTCGACGGGTGGGGCGTTCAATTCATTCACGATATACACACATCAACTCATTAAGGTTCAACCGATTCGGCTACCTTCATGGCCTCATCGCCCGAAATCGGACCGGACACGCTATACTGAATGCCGTCAACCACCCAGAACAGCTCCGTGAACTCGGCTTGCTCGAAAATAAAGCCCTCAACTCCGCCCACTTTGGTCTGTGTGAACAGTTCCGTCGGGAACACCGCCGGCATGCGGCTTGCGCTGAACGTCACCGTCTTATCACCCGAGCTGTATGTGAAGTTTAAATCTCTGAGTGGTTGGTCCTTCATTCCCACGCCGACGATTTCAGCCAGCTCGAAACCTTCCGGGGCAACTTGAGGAACAAGCACACCGGAACCGAAAGCTGCTTTCGCTTCCTCCACCGTTCCTAATGGAGTTGTAATCAATTGGGACAACTCCGAACCTGTAGCTCCACCGTTTCCGGGCTGTACAATTACCGACGAACTATCCGTTGGCGTTGGGACTGTGGCGGGATCTTGCAGCATCGGCAATCCCGTCACTATGACAACTGCAGCGACCAGCGCTGCCGCTCCTCCAAGCCAGGCTTTCGGAAGAACGAATCGGCGGCGCCTGCTCTGTTCCGCAGCGGCTTGTTTCTTGATTTTCTGTTTATCGCTATCGCTTAATTCCATTGTAGAAAACAACATATCATCCATCTCCTTTTGTAAATGTTGACGTAAATTACGCTCCATGTCCGTCATCGGTTGTCTCCTCCTTGCGCATTTCTCGAGCCAACGCCTCGCGCGCCCGGTGCAGTCTGTTTCTCACGGTACCCTCGGGCGACGACGTCGCTTTCGCAATTTCCCGAGTGTTCAAGTCCAGATAATAATATAAATACAAAGCCTCCTGATAAGGCAGAGGCAGATGCAGCATATGCTGCAAAATCTCGCTTTTCTGCAATCTTTTAAGTGCTTCTTCTTCCACGTTGAATGTCCGTCCCCGCTCCATCAGGCTGGGATCGGTCGGCTGTTCCGTAAACATCCGCACGCCCATCTTGTCTCGGCAAACATTGATAGCAATCGTCGTCAGCCAGGTTTTAACCGCGCTATCTCCACGAAACGAGCTCCAGTTGCGATAAGCGCGAAGAAATACCTCCTGACTGATATCCTCGGCAAAATGCCGATCTCCGGTATAAAAATAAGCGGTACGCATGATCGTGGATCCAAAGCTTTCCATCATCTGCTCTAGAGCTTGAGAGGGATCTTTAGGGAATTTCTCCTTATTATTCGAGCTGGCCAGCTTCACTGAATTATCACCTCCACATATTAGACGGCCTGAGCGCATCTTTCGCTGCATTGTGCTTTAAATCTGACAGTCCAAAAATATTTTGCGAATTGAACTTAAGTACCTATACTCCTTCTATTTGAATTGCATACGATGAAAAGTCACATGAATAGTATGTCTGTTTGATGCGGCTTTTTGACTTCATCTATACATAATTCCGTATCATACAATCTCACTTTAGCTGCCATTCATCGTCATGATATTTACCTGCCACGCTAGGGAATGAATATCCTGCTACCAACTTTACTATGTATAGCAAACAAATGAAACGTGATTTGATTAGTTTAAGATATACTTTTGTTAACGCACGTAAAAAAAAGAAAAAGACCTGGACACGAACATCCAAGTCTTTGAAAAGCAAGTATAGAATTTGCTACACCTCAATATTGAGGATGAGCGAATATTCAATAAATCAAGGAATTAATCCTGCCCCTCCAATGTTAGTAAAGCCACACACTCCACATGCACGGTATGCGGGAACAGGTCAACAGGTTGCACGGTTTGAAGCGTGTAGCCGAATGGTAGCAATTCTGTTATGTCCGTTGCGAATGTGTCAGGATTGCATGATACATAGACGATCCGTTGTGGTTTGGAGCGTCCAATACGGCGCATCACTTTCCCGCCAGCTCCGCTACGTGGTGGGTCGATCAACAGAATATCTGCGAATCCAAAGTGTTCATGCATCTCGTCTAGTCCTCTACGTGCATCACGGGCAAGGAATGTAGTGTTATGCAAATCATTATCGATGGCATTCCGTTTTGCGGATTCAATCGATGTCTCGACTAACTCAATTCCCGCCAATTCCTTCACACGTGCCGCGAACGGCAATGAGAACGTACCGACACCACAAAACAGGTCGATCATTTTCTCGTCTTCCTTTGGTTTACCCATTTCTAGAGAAAGATCCACAAGCTTTTGGGCCTGTACAGGATTCGTCTGGAAGAATGTATCGAACCAAAGACGATAGCGATAGCCTGCCATTTCATCATAGATGAAATCACGACCAGCTAACAAATGTGTATCCTCCGATTGCGTGCGATCTGCCCAATCTGTGTTCACAAGCCAAAGAAGGCTTTTCACATTTGGGAACTTATTTGTGATCCGCTCAACAAGATTTAGAGCTGCAGACGCCAATTCACCGTCAGGCGCTTCTGTAGCAAACAAAGCCAACATCATTTCACCGGTTGCAAACGATTCCCGTACCATCAAATGACGTAGCAGCCCCTCGTGCGCATCTTTATTGTAGCCTTTAAGGCCGAACTCTTGTACCCATTCACCGACTTCCAACATGCCTTCAACCATATTCCGACCTGCAATCAGACATGTTTCCAGTGGGATGATTTTGCGGAAATTCCCTTGTTCATGCATTCCAAGATCCCCTTCAGGGGAGAACGTGAACTCCATCTTATTACGGTAATGCCAATAGTCGTCCATACCGATCGTATCTTGTACGAGATCAGGATCTAATCCTTCACGTTTCAAGGCATTCTTCACATGCTGAGTCTTATGCTTCAATTGGCCTTCATACGTCCAGTGCTGCCATACACAACCTCCGCAAAGTTCAAAATGAGGACAAGGTGCATCCGTCCGTTCGGGGCTTGCGGCTAAAATCTTTTCCGGCATTACTTTTCTTCTTTTCTTATCGGGATCATCGACGACGACCTGCACAGACTCCCCTATGAGCGTCTGCGGGATCGTTAACTTCAGCTTTCTAGGATTGAAGCCTTGTTCACTCTCACGCCAAATCACAGCTTGTCCATTGCCTTTTTCATCTAAATGGTCAATTTCCGCGACGAGCGTTTGTTCTTTTATATTAGTCAAGGAATGATTCCCCTTTCAACAGTTCATTCATGTATTGAAGGACTATTCCCACAATGCTTGTGTACCACTTCAAAACAGACATACCTATCATTATAACGAAAAAGGAGTAGAATGAACATGCATCTCAAGTAAATTCAACAATATCAAGTTTGATGTGTGATAGGTAACAGACACCCAAAATGTGCTTTACATTAATTGGTGTCAGTCGTTCGCACAATTGATTCTGTGCATCAAACGCAAAAAAATGTTACTATGTAGGATGGGTAAAAGACTTTGCTCTGGCATATATCAATTTATATATTATGCCCATGCTTCCGTGCGACTTCTCAGTTGCTGGATGCATATACAAGATGTACACCTGAAAAGTTTAAGGAGAAGATAAAGTGAGTAACGAACAAAATTTTTGGCTTGATCTACCGAAGCCGTTTTTTATATTAGCACCAATGGAAGATGTTACAGATGTTGTATTCCGTCACGTCGTTAGTACAGCTGCAAAACCTGACGTATTCTTCACGGAATTCACAAGTACAGATAGTTATTGTCACCCTGATGGAATCGCCAGTACTCGTGGCCGGTTAACGTTCACAGAAGATGAGCAACCGATCGTCGCTCATATATGGGGCAATAAGCCGGCATTGTTTGAACAGATGAGTATTGATATGAAAAAACTTGGTTTTCGTGGTATCGATCTAAACATGGGATGTCCAGTACAAAATGTCGCATCCAATGGAAAAGGTGCTGGCTTAATACAACATCCTAAAGTTGCAGCAGAAATTATTCAAGCAGCCAAAGCAGGTGGATTGCCGGTTAGTGTTAAAACAAGATTGGGTTATCATAATATTGACGAGTGGCGCGATTGGTTAGGACATATATTGAAACAAGATATTGCGAATCTTTCCATTCACCTTCGTACCAAAAAAGAGATGAGTAAAGTAGATGCACACTGGGAATTAATCCCTGAAATCAAAAAGTTGCGTGATGAAATAGCTCCAAATACGTTGTTAACCATTAATGGAGATATTCCTGACCGCGCAACAGGATTAAAATTAGTAGAACAATACGGCGTTGATGGAGTCATGATTGGCCGAGGCATTTTCACCAATCCATTTGCTTTTGAAAAAGAACCTAAAGAACATAGTGCTAAGGAGTTTCTTAACTTACTTCTTTTACAGTTAGATCTTCACGATAAATATTCAACAGAAACCGAGCCACGTTCATTTAAACCACTTCTTCGCTTTTTCAAAATCTATGTTCGTGGATTTAGAGGTGCAGGAGAACTAAGAAACCAATTAATGGATACCAGATCGACTGATGAAGTAAGACGTTTGGTACAACCTGTTCTGGATGAATTGTTAGATTAAAGTATAGCAACTTGTGAATTTCACTCCGTCAATTGAAGAATTCAATTTTAGAAAAAAGAAATCAAAATATACGAGATTTTGATTTCTTTTTTCGTAATTTACTCATCAATAACTTGCCAAAAGTTGTTACAATTAAATAAGCCGAGAGTCCAATCCCACCCACTGCAGTAATTAGAGATACCCATTCAAGAAATGTGTACGTAGAGATTTCCTTCCAACCAAAAGGGGATTCCCAGTCCTTGATAACCAAATTCATACCATAAATCCCAGAAACCACAGTGAAAACAGTTAGGAAGAACAGGAGCATGTTCATTCTGGCAGATGCATCATTGTCTTGACTTTTATATAGTTCGTGCAGTGTATTGTTCACTTCTTTAAAAAGGTTTTCGATATTGAAAGCTTTCCGAAACATCTTCGAAAGTTCTTTACCTTCAGATCTTGTACTCACTTCTTGGAAAAAGTACCAAGATGAAAATAATGTTATGAACTTGACGAGTGATTTTACATATTCATCATCTTTTTCCCAATCGATTTCACTGTATTCATAAGAAATTCGAAGTAACATGATTTTATAGAAATAATGCAAAAGAAAGTTATAATAGTGGGTGCCCATATATTGACTAAGCTCCCTCGACATATCTTGAGGTAAGACGTTTGTTGCTATGATATATGCATGTTCAGTCACTATGGTATAGGAATTTGGTGCCCATCGATCATGTAAGTGATGATCCAAATAACGTTGGATATATTCGGGATTATTTGCTGAGATGAACGCTTCCCCGGTAGGGGTCCTCCCATCCAGAGTTCCCATTCGATACAATTGATCCTGGGTCATTTGGGATTCTTCTCTGCTGAACAGAAATGCTGAGGCATACATTCTTTCATCATTAAAAAAGGGGAAAGAACCATAATACCCCTTTAATTTTTTGTCATGCAAAATAAATCCTTTCAAAAATGGACAAAGATATTCAAATAAAAGTTCATTAATTGACAAATGACTGCCGCTTTCACAACAGACGATAACCGCTCCTTGTTCTTCTTTCAGTTTGGTTTCGACCGCCCTAAAATGATTCATAAAATCGAGAACATCTGAAAGCTCTGTTTCCACAGTCTTTAATTGGACTCTAACAGTCAAGAAAGCTATTCCGAAAGGCCCTAAAATAATATCTAAACTATGGATAATAAACGGTATGTTAGTACTTTTAAGACTAAAATTAAATTCCTCCGTGAATGGCTTTGTATATCTGTGGAATCCTTGTTCCCTTAGTGAAGTTGGAAAGACTTTATTTCCGACATAAGGAAGAAAGTTCTGTTCAAGCTCTTTTCCATTAACTACAATTTCTTCTCCGTAAATGTCCATCCCGCTTAAATGATCATCAATCTGAAAATAGGTATATTCATTTTTTTTAAGTGTTTGTGAAAAATCTTTCTTTTTTCTGTCATTATAGCCTAAAGGAAGAATGAACGACATATGTGAACGTTGGATATCAAGTTTATTAATTAAAATAGTTTTATGCATAAGCATACATCCTTCCTTCATTGTAAATTAGATATACGGTTAACCACAAAATTAATACTCCACCGAATCGGAAAAGTCTACTAATTGATATTGATACTATCCAATCTATACCCTTAATCGTAAAAGATAAACCGCAATGAATGTAACTCTTGATGAAACGTCTACACAAATTTATACATTATAAAAGGTAAACAAAAAAAGACCTCTCAAAAGTTTGATCAACTAATGAGAGGCCTTTAAGCACCCAAAAAATAATTAAATTATGTTTTTAGGCATCAAAAAACTCAGGCAGTTTTTGTTCATGCTTGTCGAGTATAATTTGTTCCGGTTTGATGCCTTGCTCATGCAGTACTTTAATGTTCTGAATGAGGAATTCATCGCTGCCGACAACATAGTAGAGTCCGTCCTTATCTGTGGCAAGGTTTTTTACTTCTTCATAATAGTCTTTACGGTTATCAACGAACTGTGATGTAAACTTCTTGTCAGGTGCGGATGCAAAAATATTAGTGAATAAAAAATCTTTTGATGAATCGATGTTCAGGGAATGAATTTGATTGACGTTGTCAGCACGTTCGAAATAATCAAGTACAAGCGGTCTGAAAGTTGCTAGACCGACACCTGATGACAGCAGGTAAACATTTTTGTCTTCTCTTTTAAGTGGTACATTCGAATGAGTTTTAAAGATTGCAACTTCATTGCCGATTTCAAGATTTCTTAAAATCGTTTTAAACTCAGAGCACTGTTCTCTGATGCGTGTTGTAATTCCGATTGAATTTTCGTGTGGTAAAGTAGAGATTGACATGTGGCGAATCAGACTACGATTGGGTTTTTCACCGGCATTAAAACCTTCCAGTGCGAAATGAGTGTGGGAACCTTCTTCCCATGTGAAGCCTTCCGGACAGTCGAGCAGGTACGTTTTAATCTCAGTCGTTTCTTCAATAATCTTATTTATTTTAGTCCAGTATATTTGCATTATATAGTCTCCTTACTCAATGATATGTTTCGTTATAATCTATCATACAACAAATGATAACAATTCTCAATTAATAGAATTATTCCTAGTTCCTCGCGATATGCGGGATCTGTTTCTTTGGTATGTTTTATCTCAAGCACGAACTTAAAGTTTTCTTTAAGTTCGTGCTTGAGATAATCTACCATGATAGAATACAAGAAGACAATTTACTATAATTTATGGCGAATTGTTGTTCTAATTATCTATAACTTAAAACTAGAAGAGAGGATTGGTAAATCTGGTGACAACTACTATTGGCAAATGGGAAATAGCACTGGAATTTGTCTATCACGGGAGGTTAAAAATCTAATATGAAAAAACGTATAAGCATAATGCTAGTTCTTTTGTTAATGGGAGCTTTCCTTATTCCAACTGTTGAGAATGCCGCGGGTGCTAATGATTTAACTGCACAGCAAAAATTTGATGAGTTAAAAAGTAAAGGGATTTTTACCGGAATAAACGACGGATCATCTGCACTAGATCAAAATATGAACCGTGCACAATTTGCTAGAGTAGCTGCTTTGCTCCTAGGTCTTGATGGCATAGGAACACCTGACATTAAGGTTGTAACAGAAAAACCCTTCAAGGATGTGGAACTTGATACATGGTACATAGAAGAGATTACAGCTGCTAAAGAAGCTGGCATTATGTTAGGGAGCCCAGACGGAACTTTCAGCCCTAGTAAGGACATGACCATCCAAGAGATGGCGGTCGCAACTGCACGCGTACTTGATATTGAACCTGAAAAGGATGCAAATGTAGAGGGCGCTGCCGACTGGGCTGCAGGGTATATTAAAGCCTTACAAAACGCAAATATTGATATTCCAACTAATTATACGGAGGCTGCTACACGCTCCGACCTAGTATCTGCAACCTTTCAGGCAGAGACAGTAATAACGGATAAGAAGGAAACCAAGAAGAAGGAAGAAGAATTGAAGAAAGCAGAAGAAGAAAAGAAAAAGCAGGAAGAGCAGTCTTGGTCTCCAGCTCCGCAGCCAGTACAGGCTACCCTTTCGGCTCCTAGTTCACTGCCTGCAAGCGGTGCTGTCGCGATAGGTACTCAAGTATCACTAAGCACACTAAGTAACGCAACAATCTACTATACGACAGATGGTAGTACGCCGACAAGGACGAATGGCCTCGTGTATAGTGTTCCGATCTTAGTGGACAGCGCAATGACGGTCAAGGCTATTGCGGTAAAAAATGGCTATAGAGACAGTATCGTCATGTCAACGTCATACACGATTATCGTGCAGAAATCGGCATTAGATTTGATTAATGAAGCATCGGAATCTCGTAATTGGGCCGAGGTCGATGAGTCGACCTTTGCCAATGCTGGAATTGAGTATGTTACAATAGAGAACCTGATCTACATCCAAGAACGTTTAGAAGATGGGGCTACGACAAGAACATTGGCTCAAATTCAAGAGATTGTTAATGAGGTCCGTGCCGGACTTGCATTGACAGAGATCAGCAACTACATTATTGATGGGTATAACCCTAAGCCTAGTGCAACAACATTTGCTGTTGCGGGAGTAACGGGAGTAACTGCCGATAACTTAGACGATATTTTGAATGCTATTCTTGATGCTTATCAAATGATCAGAGGTCCATTTGAAACACCTTTCTCGTTAACTAGCAGAGTCGATCTCCAGCAGGTCGTTGAAGATTGGGAAGCCCAGAGTATTATTTAATTTAGAGCAATAGCGGTGTTAGGGAGGTGCTCCCCAACACCGCTATTTTCCACACTACCGTCCTTAAGGCTATATATGCGCTTGTAACGCATTTCTGGCAACCAGCATATATCCGGTTCCCCGAATCGTAACAATTCTCTCAGGATTAGCAGGGTTAGCCTCAATTTTTTTACGTAAATTACTAATGTGTACGGCAACCGTTCTCGTATCCTCGAGACTCTCCATTCCCCAGATGAGCTGAAACAACGTATCGACAGTGACGACACGATTAACATTTTGTGCCATATAGGATAGTAGACTGAACTCTTTTTTCGATAAAAAGATAGTTTCACTACCCATGTTGACGGACTGTGTGAAGAAATCCAGCGTCAAACCTGGTAACTCCAGCAGTTGTTCTCTTCTGCCCTTCGACACTCTGCGAAGATGAGCCTTGATCTTAGCTACCAGCACTCCCGGACTGAACGGTTTGGTCACATAATCATCACCGCCATGGGATAATGCGCTAATTTTCACCTCGTCTTCCTCACGACTACTCAGAAACACGATTGGCGCATTCGTGTAGCTACGTGCGTTCCTGCACCAATCAATACCGTTTTCATTAGCCAGCAATACATCCAGTACAATCAAATCTGGCTCGAAAGTCGCAAGAAGCTTCATAGCTTCTGTCCCGCTATGACTGTAGGAGCACATGAAACCTTCACGCTCGCAATACACCTGAACAATCTCGCATATATGTGGATCATCATCGACAATCATAATTTTGCACTTGTCCATTACACCGTCACCATCCTTCTTCTCGAATACAAGGAAGTGATACATAGAAGGTCGCCCCCGATTTGCCGTTGCTCTCCGCTCGCACCGTCCCTCCATGTGCTTGTACGATTTCCCTGCAAATCGCCAGCCCGAGCCCACTGCCCTCTATTCCATTCTCCACACCCGGTTGATTATACCTGTAGTTACGATCAAAAATTTGATCGAGCTGCTCTGGCGGAATCCCCATCCCAGAGTCATGCACACTAATTATTGCATAGCGAGTATCATTCACCTCGTCCATAGCTAGTGCAATATGCACTACACCACCTTTAGATGAGAACTTCATTGCGTTCGACACTAGATTGAACAACGCCTGCTCTAATCTTTGCGTATCCATCGCTACAACAGGCGAGCTCAATCTTTGATCTTCCGCATTTTCGAGATACAGCATGAAATCTAACCCTGCATCACGCACAACTAACTCATATTGTTCATAGAACCCACGCAAGAAGTGAACGATAGAAATCTGCTCTATACGGTATGAGACTTGTCCCGTCTCCAAATGCGACAAGAAGGACAACTCCTCAATCATGCGGTTAATCCTTATCGTATTATCCCGGATATACTTCAGGTACTGTTCATTGCGTTCCGGCTTGACCATATCCTGAACAGCCTCCACATAACCAAGCATGCTGGACAGCGGCATACGCAGATCATGTGTAATGTAGGCAAGAAGCTTCTTTCTCCCTTGCTCGGAGTGAAGCAACCTGTCATACGAAGTGCGGAGATCATCATGAGCTGCGGATAAGGCATGTGTACGTTCCTCTACGATCCGTTCCAAATTCATATTCATTTCAGTCAGCTTGTTGTTCGCGTTCTGCAACTCGCTTGTAATCCTCTCTTCGTTCGATGCCGCCATCGTAAATCTTGAAGAAAGCAAAATCATCTGTGCGATCGTAAACACCAAAAGACCAAGCGGAGATGTATTTCCGATTCGTGACCATTCGTTATAATATAAAAAATCATTGACAACTGTAACCAAAGCAACCATCGACACTAGCAGGAAGATTAGCGCTCCCTCCATACGCCACATAGCCGCTTTGACTAGCCCAATCATCAGATAAAGCATATGCAAAACAACCATCACACCGATGATCAGTAATATTTTTGTATATAGAAGTGCAGGTGTCACCACAATAACAAAACAGAATAAGCCCGTTACGATCCGCGTGCCATTATGAAACCAACGAGACACATAATTCGGAAAAATGCTATCAAAGTACATCGTGATTAAATAACCACTGCTGCAAAGAATCAGGTACTCGATCTTGAACTGCAACCCCCATGGAATAGTTGGCCACAATTTTGTGATCAAGAGCTCGCCGACTAGCAATGATCGGATACCGAACAACAGAGTGAATAGACCAAAATACAATGGAGCTCTGTCTTTGCGGCGCAGCCCGAACAACAGCAAATGATACACACCAATCACCAGCAGACTTGCGGTGATGAACATTTCAGCGGCAATTTTTAGATTTGTTCTGACCGTTAGAACATCACTACCACCGAGCTCTATATACTTGGTGATGCCGCCACGCTTATGATGGAAGTTGGCGACTTGCATAACCAGCTCCACCCTATCATTCTCGGGTTGGAAGAACACCAGCTTCGTTGCCAGATGCGGTGTTACGCTGCTCTTGTCCTGACCAACTACACCGACTTCTGCAAGCAACTCGCCATTTACCCATAAGTTATATGAATGAAAAATAGTAGGTATCCGCAGAGCAAGCCGCTCGTTCTTATCCTGCTCGCTAAGTTCGATAACCACTCGAAAAGTTGCGAAGCCTGTACCACTCAGCTGCTGATCATCTAATCGATAGTCTAGCCAAGAGTTTGGAATGCTGATCCAGCGATCACGATTTCCGTCGCTTGCTGAATGAATTTGTATATCCTCAGGCGACAACAATTCTTGCCAGTAGAACTCCCACTCCCCTTGTAACTTTACCGGATTATTACTGACATGTGTCTGCGTTAAATCCAGAATGCCTTCTTCACTTTGGAACTTAGGGGAGTTCGGCGCAGAGAGAACGACATAGCTTGCAACTAAACCAACAATAACTGAAGCAGTTATACAAAACAAAATCGTGCGAGAACTGAATGGGAGAATCCCCCTCATGATGAAACCGACCCCAATCTACAAGAGCGAAATAAGTAAATGAATTATTCTAATCATAACATCACTAAAGGATACTGTCCCCCTGCAAATATCTACGAGTCGTTGAACACAAACATCACGATAAGGTCCTTTTTTGAACCTTGAGTATACACATTAAGTGCAACAATAAATTGCTCTGTAGATCGTATTATAACGAATAACACAATAGGGTTCAGTTCTTAATTCGGTTTCATTTATTTACAATTATTTTCTGACCTGCGATGGATGCTTATTTAAAACAATCGCATCCGTTCGGTACCATTTCCCACCAGTCTTTGTATTTTCCTAACAGTCCGGGAAATTTGTATCTGATGTATGACTCTTTAGAGATAGATGTGATTCATTTTAGTTCATACACAACATCACAATACTTTAAAGTAGATTCTCGATGTGAGGCAATGATCACAGTCTGATTGTCTAATTTTGTCACAGCTTTCATCACTTCTTCTTCAAGGTACTCGTCCAATGCAGATGTTCCCTCGTCTAACACTAAAATATTAGGAGAATCATATATTGCCCTCGCCAAACCTACTCGTTGGCATTGTCCACCAGAAAGAAAAATGCCGTTTTCACCAATGCTTGTATCTTCTCCACGACTTAACCCTGTAATCAAATCTGAAATTTGAGCTACAGAAATAGCCTTTTGCACCTTTTCTTGTTCATACTCTCGAAAGAATACGATATTTTCCTTTAAAGTTGTATTCAACAAAAACACTTTCTGTGGAAGATATCCAAAACGAAGTTTTATTTCACTTTGTTGTTCTATCTTTCCATCTTCATGCTCCACATAAATTTTTCCTTCGCTTGGTATAAGAAGACCCGTCAGCAAATTTAAGAGAGTACTCTTCCCTACACCGGAGGGACCCTTTAAACCGATGATTGCTCCATAAGGAATTTCTAAGTTTAATTTTTTCAACACTTCTTTTCCATTTTCATAGGAAAAACATAGATTGTGACATACAATTTTGCTACCTTGATAAAAAGTACTTATAGTACTCTCATCCCTTTGTTGTTCACTTGCAAATTGCGGTTTACTTATGTTGTCTTCTTTTAATATCACTCTAATTTTCTCAAAGAAACCTCCATCCATTCTATCCAAAACTGAGGAATTAGCATACAAAGAAGATAAGTAACCATTAATACGGATAACACCTGGCATAACTCGAATTAAAATTAATGCTAATATTGTCATTGTCGATATCACATCTTCTGAAGCACCATGCGTGACAAACGTAGCGATAAATGCAATAAGCATACAAGCCACCGTAATCAATTCAATCAGATATCTAGGTAACGTGGAATAGGCTGTCTGCTTAACTTCTAAAGTTACGTTCTCCTCAATATGCCCTGCATAGAGGTTCCCCACTGCTTCTTTTGCATTATAAAGTTTTATTTCCTTAATCCCATTGATAGCCTCTCTTGTAACTGTGCTCATACGGTCAAAGCTATGATTGGAACGTTTACCGATATCTCGTACTTTGTTAAAGATAAATCTGTGAAACACAATGATGATCAGTACATACGCCAAAATGACAACCGCAGATAATTGAATATTTATGAGGCACATATATGCCAATAGCATCAAAATGACCATTGTTTCTGCAAGAAATTCCAACATATTCTGTATACTAATAAAGATCGAACCTGTGTATTTGTTGATATTATTAATCAAAACCGACGAATCTTCATCCGTAAAGGATCGATAGTCTTGCTCAAGATGTAGTCGTAACAATGCCTTACTTGTATCTCTATAATTGCTAATAATATATTTGCGCTTAATAATACCTAATATGTATAAATATATATTTTTCACTAGAAAACATAACAATACCATTGCCGCGAAAAAAACAACTCTTCTTGCACTTTCATGATCTCCATCTATTATTGCAGATACAAAAGGAAAAATAAGCGAAATACTTGCAGTCTCTAATACCGCTCCGATGACATATAAAAAGACAAGCACGCAAAGTTGAAACTGTCGCTTTCGACCAAACAGATTCCATAATGTATATACATTAGTTCCAAGTGATTTATTCATGACAATCCTGCACCTTTTTTAGATAGTTCATGGAAATCTTTTTACGTTGTTGAATCTTTTCTTGAAAGACTTCGACACCAATAGAAATCGGCTCTTCTAAACTGCCTTCTGCGTCCACCATTTTTAGCAACTCATAGATTCTACCATTTCGTTTTTCGAGCGCTCCCTTTAATCCAGCCACCATAAATATTTTACCGAACATAAGAGAAAGCACTGTTCCGTGGAAAGAGTTAGTAAACACTGCTTGTGCATGGTGAATCAAGTATATCCACTGTTCTTCACCTGTTTGGTTCCATGCCTCAAATCCGAACTGTGGCATGAAGCATGCCGTAATTGTCTTTAGCTGCAATCCATGTTCAATCGCGTACTTTTTCGCCTTTTCAACTAATACTTCATCGTAAGATAAAATAAACAAAAGAACATACTGTGCATCTATTTCTTGTCCCTCTTCAATTTTTTCAAAATCTGCAGCACTCATCAAAAGAGAAGGGTCTAGACAAACTACAGCTTCTCTTCCAGTTAGATCGCGAATAATTTCCCGTCCACTCTCTTCTCTCACAGATATCATTTGAAAATTTTGAAATGCTTCACTTAGTTGTCCTCTTAATTTATCAGGTACACGATCTGTTCCAAAACTTGCTGCGTAGGAATAACTTTTTTCCTTAGGAACAAAAGGCAGCACGTATCGATAATCTACTACAGGAGAATAGAAATTCCATACTTGGTCACTTCCAACAATAAAACATTCATAGTTATCTGAAAGTTTCTCTAACTCTTCTGAAGTATAGCTTTTTGATCGATGTAAATGTGCTTCTCGAAATGCTTCAAATAATACCCCACGTTTACTATTTTCTATCTGTAACTTGTTAGCAAAGAAATTCATAGGCCCATTTGTCGTTTTTTCTTCCTTGTTCACTTCATCTGGATGCTTCGGCTCAATTTCGATAAATTGACTATTAACACCCATTTTTAACAGTGTCTGTTGCAAAGAATAAGCTTGCAGCAAAGCACCATAATTATCCTCATTATGAAACGTCAAAATTGCTACTTTCATACTTTGCCCACTTCCTTTCTTGCTAGCATAACTGTAGTTTGCATTAAGTTCTTCTTCGCTGCTACATTCATTTCTTCCACTGCTTTGCGGTAATAAGCTTGATCGCATTTACAATAGGGCAAGATACTTAAGTATAGTTGCTTAATCTCTTCTATCCGCTTCATCGTTTCTGTAAAACTACGCTTCGTGCTAGAATGACCACTACTTCTTCTGCAATATACATGTAATTCCTCGTTTAGATAGGCGCACTTGCTTCTACTCGCGATTGGAAGTAGCAATTGTAGATTTTGTCCTACTGGAGATACAGGAATTTGACGATTAGGATAACAAGAAAACAATGCTTCTGTACGCACCATAAATCTGCCTGCAAGCTCTAAAATACGTTCATGAAACAACTCATCAAATATATCCGCCATAAATGGTTGATTTTCTTTTTCCTTATACGTAATAGGAGTTGCAGTATCATCCTGGATTACACCATTGCTTCTTACCATATTGATATCAAGATGAATAAGTAGACATTCCGCTTTTTTTTCAATACTATCCTCTGTCCAGTAGTCATCCGCATCGCACCAAGTTAGCAATTCACCACTGACCTTCTGAAGTGCCAAGTTTACAGCTGCAACCTGTCCCGAATGGTTTTGGGATAGCACATGCACCGCTATTCCTTTCTCTTCTAACGTCTTTTTTCTATTTGTAATAACCATTAGTGAATCATCGGTAGAACCATCGTCTACTATAATAAGCTCTAAAGGTGCATAAGTTTGTTTTTCTATGGAATCCAAATAGGTGTTTAAATAAGGCATGGCATTATAGACAGGCGTTATGATGGATACTAACGGTTTCACTGTTTTAACATCCTTTTTCTTAAAATAGTAGCATAGTTCTTTAATTCTTCTTCACGCTTTAATCGTCCTGTATTTGTCATATGAAGGCGTCGTCTTAACGTTACATGATTGATTTCTCGAACTATCGCTCCCGTGTCCTTCAAGTTCATCATCCAGGCTACCGTTTCTCCACTCGAAAGACTTTCATCGAAGGATCCACTTCGTTCAAAAACCGTTTTTTGAATAAGGGCACAGCCCGGCAAAACACCGCCATAGCTGAATTCTCTTACTTTTAGACCTATTTTTTGTTCATGCGATAACTCTGGGGAAATAAAATCTATCGCTCTACCATATACAACATCACAGTCAAAATTCTCAATTATTGCAGAAAATAGATTTTGCAATGCATCAGGAGACAACACATCATCTGCATCCATAAAGAATATATAAGCTCCTCTTGCCATCTTGAGTCCAGCATTTCTAGCTTTTGCTGCTCCACCATGCTCCATTGATATTGCAAAGTCACCCAAACGCTGAGCTATTGCAAAGGAATTATCTGTTGAATCGTCATCCACAATAATAATTTCCTTCTCCCCCTGCCAGGTCTGATTCAATATAGATGCCACACATTCTTCTAAGTAATTTTCTGCATTGTAAACAGGTATGATAATAGATAGCTCCACTGTATTAATCCTCTTCTTTAAGCTTTGGCCAGCCCATATCTGCTTCCACATCATGAACCGGATCTGCAAGTAGTAAATCTTGAACCTCCGCGAACTCATTCAGTTCAAGGCTGTAGTTTCCATCCCCTACAATAAAAGCATCTAATTGGTCTTCGCTGTATGGTTGTTGATCTATAATTAATACCTCTTTTTCAATAAGTGCAGCAATAAATTGCTCTATACGCTGAGTAATGTCCTCCACACAATCTTCATTCCTTGTAATTGAATCTTCAATTTGCTTTGGTGACTTTCCCTTCATCAGTGCATCTAATACCATTGAGCCTAACGTACTTGTTCCATAATACATTCCCGTCTCAAAGTTGATCACAATAGCCTGTCCGTCTGCAATATCATAAAACATCTTTTCTGTGTTTAATATATACATGTTAAATTCCCTCCACAAAGTTTTTCAGTACTGCTACATTTTTCTTCAGGTCTTTACTTAAACTAAACTCATAAACTGGAAGATCCTTTAATCTTTCCATCATTTTTCTAACCAGTTCCGTATCTCTACGTCCACCAATCTGGTTTACACTCGAATGAACCAGTTTTACTAAAACTGCACCTTGGTGTGTCGGCGTAATACTCGGTTCACTTTCCTCAGTAACTTTTGGAAACAAAATAGCTTTAATCAGTAATTGTTCTTGAAAATGATATGCTGATGCATCAAAGAACTTCTTTCCGTTTCGTTTTTCCTCGGTTTTGATGACAGGCATATTAGGCTTGAGTATCTGATACATATCTTTGTTCAAGCCAACCATTGTATATAAGGGTAATGCATGTCGGTCTCCTGTCACAGGCATCATAACGTAATCATCTGATACGAAATCCAGACCTTCTAGCAAGCAACTCACCGACAAAGTAGACTTTCCAGCACCTCCACGTGCACTAATCAGTACTCCCTTATTGTCCAATCCTACTGCCGCGGAATGTAGAATCAATAGATTCTCCTGCTCTGCCCAAAAGTATAAACATCTAAGCAAAGGATGTCCGAGCTTACAGTCATCATAATCAATACCTTCTTGCCTGCAATAATAGTACGTTTTGCTATTGTAGTCGGCACCTGCCATCTCGGTATCTCTAGTTACTTTGATGCATCCCGTTAAATCCTTGCCCTGGTATACATCCGTTATTGCTCCTTCAGGTAGAGGTTTGTCACGATACACATCAGGAATATAGAGATTTACATCATCCGTATAACACCAGATGACTGCATCGGGCAAACCGCATTTCTCTTTGGGAAGCACTCTTCCCAAAAAAGAGTGTCTTATTAATGACACTTCTATTTCATCCCAATACCGAATCTCAATAACCTTACCAGCTAATGAGATTTGAATATATTCATAGAGAGATGCGTTTTTCTTAATAATTCTATTTTTAACACTTTCGAAAAAGGTGGAAATAGTAGTTTTATTATGACCCATCAATTATGCCTCCCTCTCGCCTAATTTCTTTTCAAATTGCTTAGCCGTATACGTGAAACATAGTTCCGATACAATAGCGCTGGACGATTAACATGATAATGTTCGGCGACATATCTAAAATAAAACATTCCGTATTTTAGTTTTTTTAGTTCGTGAGCATAATATTTGTACTCTTTCCATAAAAATTGGTGCTTTAATCTTAATAGCACGACCCGCAAGGTAATTGAATTATCTTTACTCACAATACGTTCCTTCTCGTATGAAACAATCATCTCGTGATAATTCATTGCGTTTATTAGCCATGTGGTATACCCTTTATCTACTGTAAATAAGGATTTTACGTTTTCTTTTGAAATGATTTCTGGAAAGTACGCTGAAAATAATAGCATCATCAAATGAACCCGATAGCTACAATGTAATTCTTCTGCCCGCTTAGCAATTAGCGTCCAATCCGTATTCGGTATCATGTGCAATATCATTCTTGCATCATATAACCATTTCATGCGGCGTTTTGGCATTTCCCCTACAAATATACATCTGGATTGTGTATCTAATACATGAATGAACATATCTATCGGTGACAACACTTTGAAATGACAGTTATTGACCTCGATTGGGTCGACTTGCTTCCAAATATCACTGCCCTTTTCGTGATTGTTCTTAAAAATAAACCGATGAAGATCTATCTTAGTTTGCCCAAGCTTATATGTAATTGAATAGTCTGCTTCTCCTATAAACTCCCCGCCCATTTCTTTCAAAATAGATATCGCTCTTGCGTATTCTTCTCCCTCAAAAGCCAAATCTATGTCGGACATCATTCTGGAAACACCTGGTGCAAAATGTAGTCGCATCGCGTCTCCCTTAATAAGTAAAGGATAAATATTCGCTTTGTTTAACTTTTGGACATAAATAAATAATTTTTGCAGCATCATCGCATTTTGGGCTTGATAATAACGATAAATACCTTTTAATTGCGGTATAGTTTTTTCTGGGAACCCGTCCCAATTCACATTAAATCCAAAGTGAGCCAACATCAGTAAATAGTTGCGATTATCGACATCAATATTCAGACCCTGAATCAGATTCTCTATTTCTACTTTGTTCACCTGCTTCTTAAACAGTAGGAACAAGAGCAGTTGTTCACGCGGAACTAGTACTCTTTTTTGTAACTCTATTTCAATTTCTGTTTCCATATCTACCGTCCTATCTGTTGCTATTTCACAATACTAGAGAGAAATAACAGTTATCTCATAGAACTATTATCCCCTTTAAATATAATTAGTTAAATAACTTTTTGATAATTTCATACCTAGATGTAACAAATATTGTATTCCGCCACGTCGTTAGTACAACTGCAAAATCCGACATATTTTTCACGGAGTTCACAAGTACAAATAGTTATTGGCATCAATGTTGCATCTAATGGAAAAGGTGCTGGATTAAATTGATTTCTAGGTTCGCCTGCGCCTCTATATTCGCGGAAATAGATTTTAAAGGATATCCGTAGCGCGTTGCGAAATAAGAAAAAAACGCTCGCCCTTCTCCAAATGGCGGAGGGCTATTTGACGTGCGTGGTGTCCTCCAAATCAATGCCACAGCTTAATCAACAGTTAACATAAAGAAACCAAACCGACAAAGAAAATTCTATGCCAGTTTGGTTTGTATTAATTTTAGATTATTCCAACTCTTTAAACCTTTGGAGCATAGTGGCAACTTCCGCTCTGGTTGCAAGACCAGAAGGATTGAGAGTCGAATCAGAGTTCCCCTTCATGATGCCCTTTGATACAGCCCAACTAATTGCTTCTTTGGCATAGTTAGAGATTTTATTTACATCTTTGAAGTCAAGGCTTGAACTTGTGGCACGAAGATCAAACCCTTTACTCTGTGCGTATCTGTGAAGCATAACAGCAATTTGCTCACGAGTGACTGCATCATTAGGAACAAACATTCCCTTACCATTTCCGTTAACAATTTGACTTTGGTTTGCCCAAATAATAGGGTCTGAATACCAAAGACCACTTTGAACATCAGAGAACACATCTATAAAATCAACATTTGGTTGATCTTCCATACGATATAATGCAGTAGCAAGCATCGCACGGCTCATTTTTCCAGAGGGTGAAAATTTGGTTTCTGATGTTCCTGTGAATAACCCCGCATTATAAGCATACCTTACAGAAAAATAGAACCAATCGTCATGCGCTATATCTGTAAAAGGAGTTTTTCTCACAAATGTAACAACAATAGTTGTGTCCCGGTTAACCTCTGGAATAGTGTAAATGTCACGGCCTATAAATCTTTCACCGTTGATATAGATATATTCTGTTTCAAACCCTTCATCGGGAATCATTCTGATCGTTGCAGAGGTTGTTGCACGAATGGTTTGATCTTCAAAACCATCGGCAATTTTACCATTTCCACCTTTAACAGAAGCTTTAACAGAATATTTAAGAGTAACTGTTGTGTCACTGTCCGAGGCAACCCAACGTTTCGGACCTACAATTTTTGAATTCTCAAAATTAGAAAAGGAAATGCTAAGCTTCTCTATTGCTTCTGAAATTTCCGAAGCAAGAGCATCTTCTTTTTCAAAAACAATCGTAGCCTCTGCAATAACCCCCCTTAAAATTTGAGCGGATTTTGTTGAATACCAAAAATCCGGGCTATATATTGCTGTAGGGTTATCCGCAATAGTAACTGAAGCAAGATAAGCTTTTGCAGCCTCAATATCTTCATATAGTGAATACTTGGAAGCTTCCTTTATTCCAGAACCAACAATAATTTGTACATCTTCAAACGGTTCAACATACCGCAGTGTCGCATCTTTATTAGTTATAATGAAGCTGCCTACAGAAAAGCTGAAAGTTCCGTTGTTTCTAGCTTGAAAAACAGCAGTTCCAATATTTTGCAGTATAGAATCTTCTTTACCTTTGGCTGACATATCAAGATATACATAGTTAATGTCACCATCAGTATATTTCATTGAAATGTCCTTTTCCATATTAACACTGGTATTTTTCAGAACATAAGAATCAAACTGTAGCTTTCCTTGAAATCCATATACCGGTGCTTTACCAGCACCAGTATATGTAAGACTTAGTTTCACAAATATTTCCTCTCCAACGTCAAATGATGATTTTGAAGAACCAGCACTGTCAGTTACTGTGATATTCACACGATAACTAAGATCAGCAGCATCGTTTGCCCCGTAGACATAGGATGGTACAACAGCCACTAGAAGTAGCATACACAATATCACTTTCAATTGTTTGATCATCTTTCCAGTGCCTCCATTAATGTCAGTTGTGCATCTACAATGTCAACAACACCATCGCCGTTTTTATCCGATCTCATCCAGTTATCTGAAGTGCTAAAGCCAGTATAGACATTATTTAAGATAGCTTCTATCGTTGCTAAAACGTCAGTTCTATCTGCTACCCCACTTCCATTGGTGTCTCCACGAAGAAGATTAGGAGATTTCACTGTTGGTTCAAAAACAAGATTGGCTGTTAATTGCTCACCAGTGACAAGTTCTCTTGAAGAACCAATATATGCTTTCTTAAGACTGTCGTACAAGAGAGTTTGTTGATTGCCTCCAATCTCAACTGTTGCTTTACCCATATTTATTTCAGTGTATATGGTGAACAAAGAGAATCCTTGTGACTGCCTGACTTCATAACGATATCCAAGATCCTTCACACTAATATTGATAACATCCGACAGTTCTTTATAAACAATTTCTCCATTCTCGCCTTCAAAAGCAGAAAGTCTATAACTAACCTTGATTGCCGTTTCACCGGGAGCCAACGCTTCGATTGTTCCATCCTGTGAAAGCTTAATAATGTTCTGATTATATAGAACATGCCACACAACATCTTCCTCTTTTAAGTCGGTTGCGTCAGCTTTACGAAGAGCTTTAACCGAAAGCACTGTTTTTCCGCCTATGCCAAGCTCGATAGCATCAGGTTGATTGTCGGAATTTTCAAGGTCAGATATAAGTTTAATGCTCTCAAACTCTGACAATTCACGATTCACAAGATAAACAGGAACAACCGTTTCGTTTCCAGCCTCATCAACTGCTTTGAGCATTAAGGTTTGGGTTGGCTCTTGACTCGAAGTTGTACGATTCACATCGAATGTTCCGTCTGGATTAATCACAATACCTTCTGAACTACCATCTAAAGTTAATGATGCAGACACCTCTGTTAGACCTTGGAAACTATAGCTTGAATTCGCACTAACAAAAACAACTTGATTGCTGATGTTATTGTCAACGATATCCATATCGAGGCTTGGTTGAATTTCTTCCCCTATAAGTAATACGGGTGCACTTGTATCAACAGTAACACCAATTGCCCCAGATGATCTACTACCTTGAATCGTATCACGATTTTCGCCAACTGCAGTAAAATCAACCAAATTCGCACCATCTTCAAGCGTTTCTTCAAACGACCAGACAGTCTTGAATTCCTCAGGCGTGTTCTTATTCTCTTGATTAATAGTTAACGTCATTTTAACAGGTCTATCGAAAGTATACGTTGCCTCTAATTGATCAGTCCTCAAATAATAACGTGCTTTTGATTGATCGATATTTGTTTCAACACTTACAAGCTTAGGTTTATCCGTTGAAGGCATAACAAAGCTTTGTGATGATGCAACTTCAGTTGAGCTATAATATTCCGTATGTTGAAGTGGAGATTCGACAATTCTAACGGCTTTCACTTTAACAAAATAAGTCTTACCTGCTTTTAATAGAGGGTTATTCGCTTCGTCAAACGGTTTTAGCATAACTTTACTATTGACAGGAAACTGACCGAAGGAGCTCTCAACCTCAACCCCGTTTTCATCTTCGATAGTCACAAAATAATGTGTTGCCGTTTTGTCACTTCCAGTGATATCAACTTTCACATAGCCATCACCATTGTAAACCGCAGACACTGATTCAGGTTTTTGTGGAAGCGATGCATTTGTAAACGTGAATGGAGCTGAAGTGATCTTCTTACTCATTCCACCTAGATCATTAACAAGCATAGCAACAACATAATAATTTCCTTCTGGGAAAGACTCAGGCAGTGTGAACATATGAGAACCTGATTTAATTTCATCTAGCTCAAGATTACCAATACTAATTAATGATGATGTGTCTTTCGTGTTATCTGATTGTAAGGTTTGTAGCATCGATGGGTCTTTAGTGACATAGACATTCATTGCTCCTGAATATGCACTTTCCTTATCAGTTGTCCAAGCAACGTTAATCTCACGGCTCGTATTTTTACTATGAGCAGCACTAATACCTATAAGTTCAGGCAAACTGTCAACACTGTTCACTTCAAAATTATCGATATAAACATCTGATGTTGTCACAGAAATTGACCAGTTACCTGCAACAATAAGAGCTGGATCAGTGACTGTAATATACAAATAATTTTTACCATCCATAGATTGAACAAGATAGTTTCCATTTCCGTTATTATCGTCTTCAACCATTGTCAATTGTTTCCCAGATGGATTAGTAACGATGATCTCAGATGCAGATGGTTTGACATGCCCACGTAGTGGAATTTCAAAGAGAAGTGAATCTTTGGATGCTGGGTTAACTTCTTTTGTAATTCCATCTCCCGCTCGAGTACTAGCTATTGCTTTTGTCGTGAGCCTTCTCATATTCGTTCCATATAACGTAGTCGTTGGCACAAGATTTCCGTGTTCATCTATCTCTTGCGAATGGACATAGTGAACGGCTTTTCCCCTTGAAGATAGGTCGATGGATCCGCCAAAGCTTAGGTCGCCGTTCCAATAATAGATAAAGCCAAGCTTAATTCCAATGACTTTAAAGTTTGCACCGACAAAGTCGGATGAAACAGCTGCCTCAACGCCTCCAATTTCCTTACCCCCCACAAATGGGATTGAGTCTGGTATGAACAGTCCTGCGTAAACATAACCATAAAAATAATCTTCAGTAATTTTTATAGTTATACCACCACGAATGATTCCAGCGTGAATGCTAATATTGCCAAACGCATTTAACTGAAAAGGCGATATCCATTGAACATTCATTCCCGCTTGAATATTGAAAATTTTCCCATCATCATCTCCATTTAAATGAGCAGAACCTTCAAGTGCTAGACCGGATAGTTTGGCGTCCAGCTTAAAGTCACCTTCAATAATTAAATTAATTATAAGCCTTGTTTGAAGATGGATTGTAATTGGTGGAAGTTCGCCTGCTGGTTCTCCAGCAATGGTGTCTGCAAGGTTGGAAATTCCTCCGCCAAGTCCTGTCATAAATACATAAGGCGCAACAATAGGTACTTGAGCTGTTGATGAAGCTAAGAAGAATGTGAGTTCGTCTAGCATTATTTTTGGAACATCGTTAATAGAAACCTTTTTCAGAGCCAATGACCCTTCTACTTCCAATACTGTTATCTTAACACCAGCTTCAATCCTATAAATATCTTTAATGGTGTTAATGGTTACTTCGGCCTTTGCACCGACTTCGTTTCCTACTAATGGACCTAATATATCTTCTGGTAAGTCTACAGATAGTGTAGTATTGACACCAATAAAGCCAATTGCCCCATCTTTACTTCCATAGAGAACATCTTCAACGTTTGCAGTGATTGAACCTTTATAGTCAGTAGCATCATCACCCGCTGATTCATCAGGAGCTTTCAAAGGCAATGAAATTCTTCCGCCAAAGCTAATTCCATAATCATCATCATCTTGGCTCATAACGCCATATTTAATATTGATTAAGAAACCTGCAATATTTTGCAGCATCTGTCCGGCATCCCCAAACTGAAGTTCAAGTGCTACAGCATCCTCCTCGGAAACTGCCTCCTGATCCAGACTGTATTTGGTTCCATTTTTGACCTCATAATACCACTTATTATGCCAAATATTAATGGAGTTAATTACTTTGATTGTACCGTCGCCTTCCAGCTTTGCGCCATTGTTGTCAACAGTCATCTTAAGTGCTTCATTACTGTCATAAGTCAAGATGTTGTTGATGGTAATGTCTCCATCCGCCTTACTAGCAGAGTAATATTTTTCTGTACCCGTATTCATAAGTCTAATTTTCCCGCGAAGTGTCAACAGGATTTCTGTTTTATCCTCTTCAAATATTATGCCGCTGTGATGAATACCATCTAATCTAACGTTGCCGTCCATAAATGTATGCATGGCATCTTCGTTTGCAAAGTTAATATAGTCATACAACTGTCTGTTATTATCAGCGTCTGTAAATCGAACTAGCGAAACAATACCGTAACTTGCGCTTTTATCCATAATATCATTTGTGACATCAAGCGTAGCTGCTGCTTTAATCTTTGAACCAAAGGCGTCGATTAGCTGTTGATTTGTAAATCTAAATTCAATGTCATATTTTCCAACCGTCAAATTTTGGTTAGTTGAAAACGCAAGTGTTTTACCGTTTTCTACAAAACTCATTTTTCTTTTGTCAATTAATGTAGTCTCACCGCTTGCTGCTGAAACAAGATATAGACTCCATCCATCACTTCCCGGAAGTGATTGAGCCAATACTTCCATATCACCGGAAACTGTGAGATTTTTGTCGCCCTCGTAATACACTGTCGTCGGGAAAACATGCTTCATTGAAATTTCCGGAAGCTTTCCTTCAACTGCAGGAATCAAAATGTTTGTATTTGCACTATAGTCAACCAGTTTATGTGTGATAGAGTCAACAATCTCTGTTGCGTTTATCGAAACGACTAAACGTTTTGATGTTATCATAGACTGTTCTTCCGCAATAATATTAACATCGGGAATATCGAACACGGTTCCAATGTTAAGACCGCCCGAAATCCTCACCGTATATTCACGTGTGTTCGTAGCTTCAAAAAGAAGCCCTTCATCAAGGCTAAGCTTCACAATTGGTTCTAGAAGTTCTTTTGCTCCCGATACACTATTGTCAATCGTTACGCTTGCTTTAAAAACACCATTATTCAGATATCCATCTTTGTCGTTATTCAGTTGAACTTTTTCTGTTTGCATACCGATTGATATATTTTTATTTTGAGTCTGATCAGAAAAGTTACCAATTCCATATAACATTTCTGAAATTCTGACTTGACCTGGCTCAATCGGTTTTTCATTCCAATAATAAGCTGTTGCAGTATCGGGTACTAAATATTTGTTTGAGTAGTTAGTAAAGTCAACGTTAGGGTTCGGTGTATAATCGTATCTTGTGTTTGCAAGATTAACCCAGTGTCCAACAATAACTTTATCAACATTTACGTCACTTTTGCCGCTCCAACCAGACAAAAGGGCATAAGCCATTTTGTCTGAAGCTGAAAGCGAATCCACATATCTAATTTGTTGCGGTAGGTTGTCACCGCTATATTCAGTTTCAACGATTGTCGGTTGCGATGGATCAACCAAAACATGAGGCGAATCAATCCCTGAACCAAGCGCGTTGTCTAAAAGTAGACGAATACCAACCGTTCCCGCCTTAGCATTATTATTTTTCACATCATATGAAATACCAATGTTTCCAGCCATCGAGTTGTTAGGATCAATAGAAATGGACACCTTTTGCGTAATGGTATAGCCCTTGATGTCCCAAGCAATCGTTAATAGTCGATTTTGCTCTGAAACAACCGGCTCATGAAGCTTTGTCTCGATTCCAAACCAGCCATATTGCTGGCCGAAAATATAATCTTTTCCGTCGATCCGAACGGTAGTAAATGATGTTCCATTGCTTCTTGCCGCATCTTCTTTATAGAGAAGCGGAATATTGTTGTCGAAAGCTTTTTGTGGATGACCATCAACAGTTTCGATTGAAAAACCACCCGTTTTTGAATTAATAGAATATTTCATAAAGTCGTTTGCAATGGAATAATTGTCACTGCTAGCTTCTGCACGCACTTTGAAACTTGCAAAAGTGAATAGCATGGTTAGAACAAGGGTTATAGCTAAGCTCCGTTTTAATCTTCTATAGCTAGTCATTGCCTATTTCCCTCCTTTGTTAGAAACATATACAGAAATGTTGAAATAGTCACGCTTGTCCGTTTGAATATAGATTGTATACCAACCATTTGAGACATTATCAATGGTATACACTCCGTTTTTCTCCCTCAGAACAGTTCCTTTTGTTTTCATTTGACCTTGTGTTAACATGCCTTTTTCATAACGTGCATACGAAATTCCAGCAAAATTTTTCAGTGAAATTTCAATTTTGTTTCCAATCACCGTTGCAACATTAGAACTGTTAGGCATTACTCCGTTAACAAGCGCTACTGTGTCATAAAGACCTACAAGACGAACTGTGCGACGAATTGTTGTTTGATTTCCTGCATCATCTCTTACTGTATAGTCTATATAGTAAGGGTTAGAACGATTAAATTCATTCGCTGAGATGTTGTTAGGATTAAATACTCGCCCGCCTACACTATAGTTAATGCTAACTCGCTCGGTTAAATCAATCTTTTCATTAGCAACTATATCCCATGCTGCAAAGTCGAGCAGCTTGGACTTGTCATAGGCAATGGAAGCATCTTTTTGAGCTGTCATTCCTTCGATAAAGATAAGCTCTTCGCCATTTACAAGTGTTAACTCAGGAGCAGTTTTGTCGATGAGACCAATGTTAACACCATACGAAGTATACTCCTCTGTTCTTCCTTGAAGATTAAATACATAAAGTCCATTTTCGCTGTATTTCATTGACTTATCTAGTTCCCAAACATCGTTTCCTCCAACGAACTTAGTCTCTTTATCAGTAATGACAGTGACAGTGACATCTTGATTTGTTATTGGATTTTTATCAGTTCCGACAACATAACCTTGTTCTTTTCCAGTTGTGTCTACTCCAACATTAATCTTGTTTTGATAATTTTGTTCTACCCACTCACCAGCTTCGTTTTTCACAAGATATTTATATGACCAACGAATTTCTTTAATCTTTGGTGCTCCTACTTCAATGCCTTCAATCGTTAGCAGAATTTTTTGTGTCAATCCTGTTTTGTCTCTAACTTGGAAGACATGTTCTCCATTCGTTTTAACGTTGATTACCGTGTCTTTATAAGACACTACATCACCATCGTCATTTTTAACCTCTGTTGCAAGTACATATTCATATCCACGATAAGAAACCCTAAGGTCTTTCTTATTTCTAAGAAGATCTAGCGGAACACCATCAATGTCACGAATTTGGTCAAATGATACATTAACACTTAGCTTATCTTCGGCTAATGTTGCCGTTGCGCTAACTTGCGGTGGTGTAGATACAATATTTGAAATTGTAATAATTTCATGACCTACGTTACCATAGTCATCCACGAAGGACATCGTAACTGTACCATTTTTTCTAAAGCGAACTGCCTTGGTACCAGGGATATGAACAATATCGTTGTAAGTTAGGCTTCCGGTAGGTTCTACACCCGTCACCTTAATTGTTTTAATATCTTTGCTGAATTGCGTTAATTCAACATTTATACTTTGTGTAGTAATTTCAGTTGGTAGTGTGCTGTACGTCCTTGCAGTTGCAATTGGCACTACTTTGTTAATGTTCGAAACTGTTAATGGAGTAGTCCACTTGTTTCCTGCGTAGTCATACGCTGTCACATAATAAATTCCCGAGCTATCAAGTTCAACGACATATTCATTCTCAAGTGGCTCACCTTTGAATGGATAAACGACATCACCCTTCTTAACCTCCGCAAAGGATATTTCACCTGAATCGTCTGTGAATGTGATCGTTGCATATATATTTTGATTTGTCTTGGAAGTGTTTGATAATACATAAGATGTTTCACCTATTGTGTTGTCAAACTGCTTATAGCTAACTGTACGAGAATTTGTGTTTCCTGATTGATCTCTAAACTCAAAGGTGAACGTATCAATATCTTCTGTTAGAGTTCTTGAAAAGGCAGCGTTGTTGTTTGTCATTGATAGCATTTTTCCGCTAGCGATAGGCTTAATGGTTGCCATTACTCTTCTATACGCCTTTCCTTCTTGAATCGGAACCCAATTTCCAAGATAGTTTTCATAGGTGTATTCTACTCTGTAGTGTTCATCTTCTGTAATTGGCGTTTTATCAATATTTGAAACTGTAACTGGTATGGTTGTTTCCATTCCCGCTTTATTAGTCACTTTGAAATATACCGTTGCATTTTGCTCGAATGTTTCACTATGCGATACAATGGAGTCAATTGTGCTATAGTTTATACCGTTATACGAACGTTCAAGTTTTGAAATCCCACTTTCTGGATCAGATATAGAAAGTGTTGCTTTCACAGTTTGGTTTGTTGGCTCAGTAATTGAATAGTTCACACTAGCAACCGGTGCTGTTTCGTCAACTACTGAGATTGCAACATAGGCCCCTTCCATCCGATCGGCTTCAACTCCTTCATCTGTGTAGACCTCGAAGTAAGCTGATTTTGTTGTTTTGCCATCTCTTAATGCTTCAAAAACAAGCTTGGAATACGCAGTTCTTCCTGCTCCTGCTTCCGGCTCTGCTTCTGCTTCTGGCTCTGCTTCTGCCTCTGCTTCTGCTTCTGCTTCTGGCTCTGCTTCTGCCTCTGCTTCTGCTTCTGCTTCTGCTTCTGCTTCTGGCTCTGCTTCTGCCTCTGCTTCTGCTTCTGCTTCTGCTTCTGCTTCTGG